>WARP01001519.1_pt1 | contig 60382 bp, 40 predicted proteins | sample 4769151 | NCBI WGS metagenome assembly WARP01 (sample SAMN08893023, study PRJNA449175) | gut metagenome | isolation source: rumen sample fed with dry roughage | host: cow | place: India: Nagpur | collected 2016
TCGACTCCCTCTGCTCCCACAAAAAGTTTATCGCAAAAGCACTTTGAATATTCAAGGTGCTTTTTTTTATTTACGGGAATTCCACTTCTGTTTGATATTGTTTTTTAAATTGATATCTTTATATGGAAATCCCAAGGTTATGGAAAGTAATACAATTTCGTGGATGTTTTTCACGAGGGCTTATTCGGTCAGGTATCTTTGCCTCTTTTTTATCTTTTCTTCCTCCGTCATAACAGGTCAGACAACCAAGGATTCCCTTAGTAGTATAAGTCAGATGCCGGCTGCAATGCAAAAATCCTTTTTTGAGATTGGAGTAGGGTACGTAGGTTATCCTTTTTCGGAAAAGCAGTTGCAACCTGGTTACACAATGGAATCTGTGCTTGTAAGGCACCCTGCGGTGAGACTGGTGTTGCTGGGTTACGAAATCACACCTTACCTCCATGCCCAGGTGACCTACATGAGACCTATATGGTGGGTAAAGTACAGTTTCAGGAACAATTCCACCCCAAATGATGGTGCAGAGACCCGAACTGTCTGGATGAATGTTGCCTCGGCCACATTAAAACCTGTGGTCTCCCTTTCGGACAGGATATCATTAAATGCAGAGGGTGGCTTGGGTGTGGTAACCCGCCACGGGATAAGGGATAAAAACAACAACATTGTTGTAAAGGACCTAAGTTTTGCCACTATAACTGCAGGTGCTGGCATAGCCTATTCGTTTGACGAAAAGTGCGCTGTAACAATGCAGGTTGGCCATACCTTTCCGGCAAAAGGTTACGACCAGCCGCCCGTAACCTATGCAGGAGCGGGATTCCGTTACAGCTTTGCGCCTTTTGATGAAGACAAACTGCAAAAAACAAGAAAAGAAGGCAGGATTTTCCCAAAGCAGTGGATCAGCCTCTCTTACTCCACGAACAGCTTTGGATACGGGGTAAATGAGTTTTTCAAAAGTATTTACCTTTTTTGGGGTGGGGCGGCCCAGGTTGATTATGGCTTTATGGCATCATACCAAAGGAACCTGTTTAATGGTCCAAAGATTTTCTCTTTTGATGTCGGGTCAAATGTTGCCTACTGGAAAACCAATGCCATGAAAGAGGATCTTTTTGCTTTTTCGTTGTACCCGGTATTCAGGTTCAATTTTTTGCACAACAAGTTGTTTGATCCATACTTTTTCTATATACTGGGTGGCCCGACTTATTTATCACAGAGTTACATAGACGGGAATGACACAGGGAAAAGGTTTACATTTTATGATGCTTTGGGAATAGGTGCATTTTTTGGGAAAGAGAGGGTGTTGAATGCCGAACTCCGGATAGCCCATTACTCCAACGGTAATATTTTTCCCATGAATTGCGGGGTCAAGATTCCCCTGACATTTTCATTCGGTTATTCATTTTAAAATCATGCTACTTCTTCTTTCATCAGCTCCTGAACAATTCGGGTAACAGACCTGAAGTCAATTTTACCTGTACCCATCATTGGCAACTCCCTGATTACAACAAAATGTTTTGGCAGAGCAATGTTAGGCAAATCTTTGCTCATTTGCTTCAAAATCTCAGTTTTATTGACCTCGATTGTAACGGTTGCAATAATCGAAGAACCTTTGCGTTCGTCCGACACATCAACAACACAGCAGGAAACTCCTGTCGGGAGATATTTTTCCAGTGTGTTCTCTACCTTTACCAGGGATACCATCTCTCCCCCGATTTTAACAAACCTTTTGAAACGACCTGAGTGCCAAAGGTACCCTTCGTGATCAAAATAACCCATGTCCCCGGTGTTGTACCAGCCATCCTTGATAACCTCTGCTGTCAGTTCCGGGTCGCCGTAATATCCTTTCATCACGGAGTCCCCTTTAACAAGTATCTTGCCCACCTCACCAACCTCACACTCGCCATTTGTCTCAAAATGTTCAATCTTTACCTCAACTCCAGGAATCACCTTTCCGGTGCTGCCCGGGCGGTTGAACCGGGATGTGTTTACAGAGATAACCGGGGAGGTTTCTGTTGCCCCGTAACCCTCCAGCAAAGTGACGCCATGTTTTTGCAGGTAACCCTCCCTGAGTGCGTCAGGGCATTTGTCAGCCCCTGCAACCATTATACGGATTGATTTGAAGTCACCTTGGCGGGAACGGTTAAGGTAGCCCCAAAAAAAGCTGGGTGTTCCTACCATTACAGTCGGTTTTTCTTCCCGGGCGATTGTGCAGATTGTGTTAAAATCAAGAGGATTTGCGCAGGTAATCATGGTCATCCCGTAATAAAGGGTTACCCAGAGGTTTACGGTAAGTCCGAATACATGGAAAAACACCAGGTTTGCAAGTATTGAATCATCACTGGATATATTCACATAATTGCCAAAATTTTCGATATTGGAAGAGATGTTCTTATGGGTGAGTTGTACAGCTTTGGGATCTTTTTCGCTGCCACTTGTAAACAAAATTGCTGCAGTGTCGCTTTCCTCTCCTCCAGCAATCAATGTGACAAGTTTTTTGAGTGGCAATTTGCTTTTTAATGCTGCCCCGATTTTTTCTAACGGAGTAATCTCCTTCATCAGGTCTTCCAGGATAACCATACCTTCAATCCTGGGACAGTTTATCTTTTCCAGCAAGGCTCCAGATGTCAGGATCGTAGAGAAAGAGCATTTCTTTTGAGCATAAAGGGAGTTATCCTTTGCACCGGTGGAGTAGTTTATCATTACCGGCACTTTGCCTGCCATAAGAACAGCAACAGTAGCCAAAGCACCTCCTGCCGAGGTTGGCAGCAAAATTCCGATAAACTGGTCAGGGATTTTCTTGAATCTTGCAGAGAGTATTAGTGTGGCAATAAGTGATTTGCCGTAAGTTACTGTTTTGTTGGTAGTTTTATCTATAATTGCATTCTTTGAAGAGAATTGCTTGGCGGTAGCGATGAATTTATGGTGAAGCAGCATGATTGTTAAAAAAATTATCAAATATCCAATGGCGAATATAATGAAATTTAATTTTAATAATCAAATGATAGTATAAAAATAAAATAATCTTATGCTAATGAATAACATAAGATTACAAAAGAGGTAAACGAATATTCGGCAAAAAGTGTAATTATTACTGAGCAAGTCATCATGGAATCCGGTTGACCCATTCCGATAGTTCAAAAAGATTTTCCGACCCGAAAAATAGTTTTGTGATACTGTCAATTATAGAGTGCCCGTTGAAACTGTTTGTAAAATAAACCAGGTCTTTTTTTTGGGAAGGAACTACAACAAAAAGGGCTTTGAAATTACCGTTGTCCCCCCAGTGGAAGTAAATGGTTCCAAAATTTGGATGCGTTTCCATGCCAATTCCCAATCCCCAAAAAATATTTTTGTCACATAACCGTTCATTACCCGGGAACCTCACAGCCTTTACCACTGGCTTGAGCATCTCCTCGAGAGCATCTTTGCCTGTCAGCCTTCCCGAAAACAAAGCATCAATGAAAAGTGAGTAATCGTGGGCTGTTGTTCTTAGGGTGTATGCACAATTTTCCCTTGGATGCCTTCCTTTCCCTTTATCGTTCCCCTCTTTGTCAAAACCATGAGCTGCAACCAATTCATAATCTGCGAACGTAGTTGCACCTGATTCCCATCCATAACTACTGCTGTTCATGCCTAGTGGTTCAAAAATCTCTTTCCTGGCTATCTCCTGCAGGGATTTGCCCTGGATAGCTTCAACCACCTGCTGCAAATAGTAATACCCTTCTCCGGAGTAACTAAAGGCGCTGTCAGGTGCAAACAGGAAGCTGAGTTCCGAGACAGGCCAGGATTCGGATGATGGAGATGTACTCCAGTTTGGAAGACCTGTCTTGTGAGAAAGAACCATCGCAGCAGTCAGCTTGCCTGCCCAAACCTGTTGCTCTTTGATTACCCTGTTGTTTGGCATATACTCTGCAAGAGGTTTGTTCAAATCAATTTTCCCGTCCCGTGCCATTCGCAATACTATGGATGCAAATATGGTCTTGCTCAGCGATGCTGCCTGGAAAACAGTTAGGTTGTTTGGTGCCGGCGGGTTGTATGAGTTTGAATGTGCCTCGTAAAGTGAAGTTTCCGAATTTTCCCTGTATGCAACCTGAATCATGGGGATTGAGGCCCTTTCTATTATTTTTTGGAGTTTTTCTTTGATTGTCAAGTGTTTATCTTCCGGACAAATATTCCGGGCATGTGAGAGATTTGAGTGAAAAAACATAGATATGATATAAAGGGCTAGCAAAAGATGTGATCTGGACATAATAAATAGATTTCTGAACAAAAATAGCCATAATCGTGGGATTTGCCTATTTTTGGAGTCTGCAAACCATTTTATCATGAAAAAACTGTTATCTCTCTCCCTGTGTTTTTTGTTTTTTTTAACTGCTAGTTTTGCCCAAAACAGGAAGCTGGACGAAACCAACTACGATACTTGGAAAAATATTGAAAGTTTCAATATCGCTGATGACGGCACTTACTATGTCACATTGTACAAAGGTCACTCACCAGCCGGCGAACTGGTGATAGAAAACCGTAAAAGACAATACCGAAAGGTGTTTCATGGAACATCAGTTCCAAAAACATTCAACAATGGCAAGAATGTCTTTTTCACAGCCAAGGATACCCTTTTCCTGTTTGAAACCGGTTCGGGATTCACCCACAAGATTGCCGGGGCTTCGAAACCTGTTGCAAGCGAAGATTCTCCGTTTGTCCTGTACAAAGGCAGTAACCTGACTGTTGTCGATGCATCCGATCCATCTTGGGAATATCCCATTTTGGATTCATCCTTTACCATGGAAAAGAGTCTTTTTATCGGGGAAGGTGTGCTTATTATCTTGGGAAGGCTCCCTGACAGTGTAATGGGGTCCCGCCACATTTTTTTTGAGATCCTGCTTACCGGGAACACCCCCCCTGTTGTCAAGGAGATATACTCGACCAAAAGGACAATCAGGGATTTTGACTATTCTGAACCTTTGGGAAAGATTGCTTTTCTTACCAGCAGTGACAGCCTGGGGTCCAAAGAAATTGTATCTGGCATCCTTACAAAGGAGAAGAGTGGTGGCTATCTGTTTGTAGAAAATGTTATTCCAGGGAGCATACTCCCTGGAGGTATGGTGTTTAATTTTAAAAAGGGAATCAAGTTTTCGGAAAAGGGTGATTATTTGCTGTTTGAAACCTCGCTTCTCAATAATGAACCAAAAACTGTTACTAAGGATAAAGGGTTTCCCAAAACATTGGAACTGTGGAGGTGGAATGATACACTTTTACCTTCCCAGAAAAGAGGCTCTGCATCTGTTTTTTCCAATTCGTTCAAGTGGATTTTTTATCCGGAACAAGAGCGTCTTGTCCGCCTTTCATATGGCAGGGGAGTCTACCTTGATGGTAGTGAGGACTCCCCTTTCGGTTTTGAATTGGACCGCAGACCATACCAGTACGAGGAACACTGGAGGGATCCATTGCCCAGGGATTTTTATGTGACAAATATGACAAACGGAGAGAATAAGCTGTTGTTCAAAGCTTTCCATGGTACATTTGCACCCTCTGCAATAACTCCCTACCTGTTTGTCTACAAATATGAAGACTCTTTATGGTATTCGGTAAATCTCCAAAATGGAGAGTCAGCCAATCTTTCGTCTTTGGTGCCATTCACCCTTACTGATGAGTCCTTTGACAAACCACAACCTCCGGGATCCTATGGTCAGGCAGGGGTTACAAAAAGGAAGGACCATTTTATTGTTTACGACAAATATGATATTTGGGCCATACCTGTTTCGGGAGAGGGTAAGGCAGTATGCCTGACAAATGGATACGGTCGGAAAAACGGGATCAGGTTCAAGGTCGTGAAGCGAAGCGGCAGAGGTGTGACTGCCGAGATCGACATCAGTGCTCCGTTCCTTGTAGAATCAACGGATTTGAAGAACAGGGATGCTGGGTTTTACATGGCAGCAAAAGGGAAGGACCCCCGTAAACTCTTGTCGGGACCCTATAGATACAGTTATCAAAAACCATTGTTAAACGGAGAGCACCTGTTAAAACGAGAAAGTTTTGGCGAAGCTCCGGATTATTGGGTTTTTTCAAAAGATTTCAAGTCAGGTGAAAGGTTAACCGGACTCAATGAACAGCTCGAGGGTTACAGTACAGGAACCTCGGAGGTAATCTGGTGGAGGGACAGCAGTGGAATGGAGCAAAGTGGTGTACTGTTCAAGCCCGAAGGGTACGATCCATCCCGTAGATATCCTGTGATAGTCCATTTGTACGAAACCAAAAGTGAAAACACCAACATGTTCTATACCCCGGAGCCAACATCATCCGAGATCAATCCGGTAATGTACACTAGCAAGGGGTATGTGGTTTTTATGCCGGATATCAGGTACAAGGTAGGGTGGCCTGGCCAGAGTGCACTAAACATTGTTGAGAGCGGTACAAGGCATCTTGTTGGTTCGGGGATTGCTGATCCGGAAAAGATAGGAATACAAGGCCACAGTTGGGGCGGATACCAGGTAGCATATATCATCACCCAAAGTAAACTCTTCCGTTGTGCCTGCACCGAGACTGCCGTTGCCAACATGACCTCTGCCTACTCCGGTTTGAGGGCAGGTGCAGGAAAACCAAGGATGTTCATGTACGAATCAACCCAAAGTCGTATTGGGGGGACAATTTGGGAGATGCCCGATAATTATATCAAAAATTCACCTTTGTTTTACCTGGACCAGGTTACAACACCTCTGTTGTCCAGGCATTGTGATGCAGATGAGGCTGTCCCTTATTCGCAAGGGCTGGAACTCTTCCTTGGGCTCAAACGTTTGTACAAGCCGGTATGGATGTTCAATTACAAAGGTGAGGGCCATAACATAAAAAAACGGGATATTTCCATTGACTGGAACAGGAGAATGTCTGAGTTTTTTGATTATTACCTCCTGGATGCCGGTAAGCCTGATTGGATGGATGCCAATAACTAAGAGATGAGCAAAGGAAGATGAAAAAGATGGTTGTCAACAGCAAATATCCTGGAATTGAAAAGTTCACTGCTTCGCTTCCTGCAATTTTTGATGGCAGTGGCCGGCTTCTGTACAAGGGTCGCAACCTGGTTAAAGAATTTGATGTTAATGGTGTAACGGTTGTTGTAAAAAGCTTTGGAAAAATTCCGTTTATAAACAAGTTTGTCTATGCCTGGCTCCGCAAATCCAAGGCCCAGAGATCCTACGAATACTCCGGGTATTTCCTGGAAAATGGTTTCAATTCACCCGAACCGGTTGCCTGGCTTGATTGTATAATAAGTGGTTTGCTCAGGGAGAGTTATTATGTTTCTCTCCATACCGGATACTCTCCTTTGGAAAATATTTTAGGTACGCCAAAGGAAGAGTCTGTTTTGATGGAGCTGGCAGCCTTTGCCTATAATTTGCACCAAAAAGGTATTTACCATGGTGATTTCAATGTAACCAACATCCTGTATGAACAATCCCATGGAAAAACCCATTTTTGCCTGATAGACAATAACAGGACAAGATTTGGAAGGTTTTCGTATAAAAGGGCAATGCAAAATTTTTGCAGGCTTACATTGGAAAGGAGGCACTTTGGGTTTATTGCAAAGGGTTATTCCCAGGTCTCCTCTTTGGATGAGAGTTTGGTGTTGGAGGGTATCCTTCGTTACCGGGAAGGGTTTGTGAAGAAAATCGAATCCAAAGCCAGGGCAAAAAGGTTTTTAAGGAAATGATGACTATTTTTCCAACTCTTTTTTAAACAGGAACAGGTGCAGATTTACTATATATGTCCAATATTGCCAGCTATGTACACCAGGGCTTATGACCAAAGTGTTGTTGATTTTGAGTTCTCGGCACCTCTTTGCAAAATCCATAGAGCTTTTTACCAGTCCATCCTCAGCCCCGCAGGTTATCAGCAACATTTTGGTGCATCCTGCTATCGACTCTGCCCTGTTTATTGCAGAACTATTGTCAAAAAGCAGGTTTTGAGGGGTATACTCTCCAAGCACTTCGTTTATCTGGTTTACCTTAAGACGGGTGTCGTGCAGGTTGAGTACCCCTGACATGCTGCCGGCAGCCCGGAATCTTGTTGTGTCGTCAATGAAAATATTGATGGCACCGTGACCGCCCATGCTCAGACCGGTGATGAAGGTGTTTTCGGGAGTGTTCCCGTAACGCACAGAAATTTGGGGATATAGCTCTTGGTCGAAAAACTTGCGCCATTGCATTTTGGAGCTGTCTGTGTTGTTGAGGTACCAACTGTTGTAAAAACCGTCAGGAGTCACAATAGTGAACCCGTACTTGTCGCTTAATGCCTGGATATCTGTTTTACGGTGCCAATCACTGTAAGAACCGCTCCAGCCATGTAAAAGGTATAACAGAGGGGTTCCCGGTTCAACGTTTGCAGGGGTGAAAACCAATATGGTGTCGTTGCATTTGAGGTAAGATGATTCGATAACCAACCTCTCTTGGGCTGTGAGGTTGGTTTGCAGTAGCATTACGATGGTTGCAAAAATGAGTGATAGTCTGGTTTTCATTTATCGTAGTTTAAATTCAATATTTTGTTCAAAAATAGACTATTTTTGCTTTAAAGTAAAAGTTTAAATTCTTAACATGGGAAAATGTCTATTATTTTGAGCAATAAAAAATACATCAGGATTGTCAATATTGCATTTGTAGTGTTACTTATTACTGTGCTGATACCAAACAAAGGGAAGTTCAAGTATGAATACCAAAGGGGAAGACCCTGGTTGTACGAAACTCTTGTGGCGCCTGTGGATTTTCCCATCCTGAAATCCGATACCGAACTCAGGAATGAGCGCAACAAGGTAGCAGCAGATATCTCACCAAACTACAACCATAAGTCCGATACAGGGGTTTTGTCGGAAATATCAACCCTTTTGAGGGAAAACCTTCCAGACTCGGCATCTTCCAAGCTGTACGAAACCATTTACAAACTTTACCGTAACGGAATAGCTGACGAGTTGCCCGATTCGAGCTATACTGGTGGAGTCATTACCATGTTGTCTGATGGAGAAAAATTATTCGTACAGCAAAAAAAGATAACTGACAGTCGTGAAGCTTATGCCAAGATTAAGGCTGTTGCTGAGGATCTTAAGCCGGCTAGTCCAAATATCATGGACGTATTGTTCCCTTCGGGGTTTGTTTTGCCCAACATGATCTACGATAAAATCACTACACAGAAAACATTGAGGGAGGAGGTTTCCAGGATTTCACCTACAAAAGGGATTATTTATTCTGGACAGTTGATTGTAAGTAACGGCGAAATCATTACTGCCGAAACAGAACAAATCCTGGACTCATTCCGTGCCGAGTATGAATTGTCAATGGGTTTTTCGGGAAGTTTGCTTTTGCTCAAGCTTGGTCATATGATTGTCACACTGGCCATAATACTTGTTTTTTTGGCTTTAGTCTCCTTCCTGGCCCCGGAAATATCTTCGGATCCAAAAAGCATGAATTTCCTCTACTTACTTTTTATAATAGTAATCATCACCTCTTCTTTGGTTATGGATACAAGCAACAGATACTTGCTGATTTTACCATATAGTGTGATAGCTCTTTACCTCTACTCTTTTTTCCGAAGTTCGGTTGTGATTCCGGTTTACGCGATGCTTTTAATGCCTGTAGTGTTTATATCGTCCGGAGGATTCGAAATATACTTCATCAACCTGGTCGCCGGATCTGCCGCATCGTACACATTCAGGTATTGGGACAGAGGCTGGTTGCAGTTTATAAATTCAATTTTCATCTTTCTCATTTTGTCGGCCATTTACTCATCTCTAAGGTTATTGGAAGAGGGCGCCTTGGTCTTTAATGATAGAAGGGTGTTCCTCTTTTTTGCATGGAACTCTTTGTTGGTTATTGCTGCATATCCCTTCCTGTTCTTGTTTGAAAAAATTTTTGGTTTGGTCTCAAGTTCAAGGCTGAGGGATCTTTCGGATGCCACTTCTCCTCTTTTGACCAGATTGGCCGTAGAAGCTCCGGGCACCTTCCACCACTCGCTCCAGGTGGCAAGCCTAGCAGAGAGTGCTGCCAGGGAAATTGGTGCAAACTTGCTGTTAACCAGGGTAGGGGCCCTTTACCACGACATCGGCAAACTATCCAACCCTTCTTTTTTCATTGAGAATATTCCTGCAGGCGAGGTTAATGCACACAAAAACCTGACGCCCGAGGAGAGCGCATCGGTCATACTAAGACATGTAGATGAAGGAGTTGCCATTGCAAGGAAATTAAAGATACCTGCTGTGGTGAGTGATTTTATTCTCACCCACCACGGGAAGTCTCAAACAGTATATTTCTACAACCAGTATGTCAACCAAGGAGGAGACCCTTCGATGATTGATAAGTTCACATACAAAGGAAGCCTTCCGTTATCCAAGGAGCAGGTAATTGTGATGATGGCCGATGCTGTTGAAGCAGCGTCACGTACATTGGCCAACCATACAAAAGAGAATATTTCCCGCCTTGTGGACAAGATGATTGATGACAGGATCAACGAAAACCAACTTGCTGAGGCAGATGTAACAATAAAAGAGATAAATACAATAAGGGAGGTTATGAAGCGGAAGCTATCCCAGTCATACCACGCCAGGATTGTCTATCCGGACAGAAAAAGATAATTTCTATGTAAAAATTTATTTGCTAACTTTATAGCAGGGTACCATAAATTTATAACCTATGCTATCTGGCTATGAATACATTAACAAGTAAAAGCAGAATTATCAGGTTGTTTTTGGTTTTCCTGACAATAGCAGCTCTTATTTTGCTGTCATTATTACGATACAACCAACAGAAGCAGCTGGCTGCCATATCCAAACACAAGGAGCTACAATCGATTGCAGAGCTTAAAATCAAGCAGCTGGAACAATGGCGTACGGAACGTCTCTCAGAGGCAAGTTTTTTTTCTACATCAAAACCTTTCGCTGCCTATGCCCTTGCTATTTTTGAAGGGGACACCTCAGAAAACACCGATTACAGGAGGTCTTTGCAGGCTATAATGTCAAACGGTCGTTATAAGAACATATACCTGCTCGACAATGCGGGTAACACCTTATTTTCGGTCTATCAAGATATCTATATATTCGATCATAAATCGAGGGAGAACCTTGAGGATGTTTTCGGGGCAGGACATACTCATGTAAGGGATTTCTTTTATTGCCTGGAACACGGCGAAGTACACAGCGAGATTGCAGCACCTGTTTTTTCCCCGTCGGGGGAGGTTGTGATGGCAATGCTTTTCTTAACAGATCCAACCGAATATCTCTTTCCTGTAATTGAGAGATGGCCGGTACGTTCTGCCGGCTCTGAGGCGGTCATAGTGAGAAGGGAGGGTGATAGTGTAAGACTGCTCAACAACCTGCTGCAAAAATCTAACAGCCGGATGGAGACAACCCTGCCGTTACGGGACAGCACATATACAGAGACTCTTGCAGCAACCGGCAGGAGAGGCATGGTCATAGCAAAGGACTATTCCGGAACAATGGTGCTGGCAGAGATTAACAAGGTTGCGGGCTCTGATTGGGTTTTGGTTGTCAAAACCCCGCTTTGGAATATCTACTCCGAGCTCAATAAAAGGTCTTTTTTGATAGGGGTGATCTTTTTGCTTATGCTGGTCATAGCCATTGGCTTGGTTTCCCGATACTTTTTACAAAGGCAAAAGGTTATCAATAAAGAATTGGAAACCAGTAAAAGTGAATTGACCAGGGAGGAGATGTTGCGCAACAATATAATGAAGTTCCGACTGGATATGATTCAAATGTCCGAGGAGAGTACTGCCGGGAGTCTTCTGGTTTTTGCAACAGACAAGATGTGCAATTTTACAGGGAGCAAGTTTGGTTTTTTCCATACACTTATGAACGAAGGGGATTATGTAGACCTTAAGGCATGGAGTTCAAACATGAAAGGGATATATTGTAATATCGACGAGAGTGTTGGTGACTGCAGGCTTAAGATATCATCCATGTGGTCCGAGGGATTGCACGGGAACAGAGCAGTAATCCACAACGATTTCAATGAGATATCACGAAAACCCATGGTCGAAGGGCATCCCCATATCTCCAGGGAAATGGTAGTACCTGTTAAAAGGGGCGGGAAGGTTGTAGCAATTGTAGGAGTTGCAAACAAAGAGGCACCCTATGACAATAATGACGCCGATATACTTGTTTCTTTGGCCGACATTGTGTGGGAGGTTCTCCAGGGCAACATAAGACGCGATCAATTAGCCAAAAGTGAAGAGAAATACAGAAGGATAACGGACAATATCACCGACGTGGTTTGGATCATGGATATGGATTTCAATACAACTTACGTCTCCCCTTCAGTAGAAAAATTGTTGGGAGAAACTGCCGAAGTCCATATGGCAAAATCCATTGAGGAGAAGATGCCTAAGGAGTCTATAATGCTAATGGCTAGCGTTTTGAGGGAGGAAATCAAAAAAGACAATGACCCGGGTGCAGACAAGATGAGAACCAGGATGTTTGAAATTGAACATTTCGATGCAAATGGCAATCTGGTATGGCTTGGGATAAATGTGACTTTTTTAAGGGATAAGGATGGAAAACCAATTGGAATCCTTGGGGTAACCAGGGACATTTCCCTAAGGAAGCAAATGGAGCAAGAGCTGATAGAAAATGAAGAAACGATCAGGTTATTATTCAACTCCACAGCAGAGGGAATCCTGGGTGCCGACAAGGAGGGGGTATGTACTTTTTGTAACAAATCGGCTTTAAGGTTACTTGGCCTGGAAGGTGAAAACCAAGTCGTCGGAGCGTTGATTCACGATATAATCCATTTGTCCGGGAAAGGTGATGGCGGGCATGAAAAGTCAAAATGCAGGGTTTTCAAAAGCATGGCAGAGGAGGTGCCGGTACATGTTTCGGATGATTATTTTTTTAAGAGTGATGGTACGCCGTTCCCGGTTGAGTTCTGGTCCTATCCAATCTTCAGGGATGACAAGGTTTCGGGAACTGTCCTGACATTTTTGGATATCACCAGGAGAAAATATGACCAACAAGTTCAGCATATCCTGTATGAAATTGCCCGTCAGTCCATGACCTACACCAGGTTGGATGAGTTGCTGCTGTTGGTAAAAAACCTTCTTGCAGAGATTATGGACACTTCCCACCTTTATGTATCATTGTATGATCCAAACAATGATACGTTCCGTAATGTATTATTGGAAGGAGGGGAATCAAAAGGTTTGGTGACTGATGGCCAGAGGAAAATTGTAAAACATATCATGGAAAACGGTGTTACAAGGGTAATGTCGAAAACAGAACTACAGTCCATGTCTATCCAATATGGTTTTGAATATGATTCCGAAACCCAATGCTGTTTGTGTGCACCAATCAAGGATAAGAATAAGGGAATGGGAATCATAGTGCTAAAAAGTTATACCGACCCTGATGCTTTCAACGAAGGAAACGCTCAGTTGTTGGAAATGATAGCCAGGGAACTATCAATCATACTCCAAAGGGAAGCCATGATAAACGAGTTGGTTGCAGCCAAAGAGAAGGCCGAAGAGAGCGACAGGCTCAAAACGGCTTTCCTTACAAATATTTCTCACGAAATCCGTACCCCAATGAACGGGATACTCGGGTTTATGGAGCTATTGTCGGAACCAGACCTGGAGGAGAGTCAAAAAGAGCTTTACCTTTCTCTGATGCATAAAAGCGGAAGCCGGCTGTTAGATACCATAAACGCGATAATCGAGATTTCTAAAATTGAATCTGGCCAGGTTAATCTTAACCTTGATATTACAGATTGTTCCGAAATAATGGATTTCCACCGTCGTTTCTTTGAAAAGGCTGCTGCAGACAAAGGTGTTTCCATAATACTGGAAAAGTACCTAACAGGTAAAGAGGCAATAATCGAAACCGATAAGTTTAAATTGGATGCAATACTAACCAATCTCATAAACAATTCTTTGAAGTTTACTGAAGATGGTTTTGTCAGGTTCGGGAACTACAGGGAGGGAAACAGACTTGTATTTTACGTAGAAGATACCGGAATAGGAATTCCTCCCGAAAAAATGGAAGCTGTATTCAACCGTTTTGTCCAGGTGGACAGTCAGTACACAAGACCATATGAAGGTTCGGGTTTGGGCCTTTCCATTGTAAAGGGATACATTGACACTTTTGGAGGGGAAATCTATGTTGAGTCGGAGCCGGGGAGAGGGAGCAGGTTTACTTTCAAGATCCCGTACATCCCCGGTAAGTAGTTGATTTTTGTGGAGATGGGCGGACTCGAACCGCCGTCCAAACAAACCATCCAAAAGCTTTCTACGCGCTTATCCTCTCTTCGGTTTTCGTTTGTGAACTGCCGGGAGGCAGGCCATTCACAACTTATCCTTTGATTACTTAAGGGGCATTAAAGGAGTCCTCCCCCGCATCCGCTCTTTAATGATACCCCATATACCGGTCATAGAGGGCGCAAAGCCCGGCGGGATACTCGTCGGGGCCGGACCTGGCCGGCGGCGATTAAGCGATTAAGCTAAGCTTAATTACGCAGCGAGTGCATAGTTGTTGTTGCCAGTTATGGCTTGTATTCCGGGATTTACGAGCCGGTGATACAACGCTCGGCGTGCTTACTTCCAGATTGTGAATGCTGTCAAAACCAAAACATCCCCAATTAAAGTGCAAAGTTAATAAAAGGATTGCAAAAAATGTGCAAAAAAAGATTAATCGAAGTAAGATGAGATAATATTCCAGATTGATTCCAGGAAAGAGAGTAATCCAAGGAACATGATTACTACTCCGGCAACCCGGTTTATCAAGAGCAGCTGCCTTAACCTGAATTTGTTGCGGAATAAATTTATAGTAGTGCTAAGTATAAGCCACCAGGCAAAGGCACCGGCAAAAACTCCGGCTAAGGCTGAGGTTATGACAGGGCCGCCGGATGTGCCGTCCACTTCGAGTCCTGTAAAGGCAAAGAGACCAAGGATAAGGAAAATCGCTCCGGGGTTTGTAACTGTCATCACAACTGCCGATGCAAAATCTTCCAGTAATCTCTTACCACCTTTGTTTTGCCTGATCTGTTTTACGGGATTTGTAAGGAATATCTTGAGACCGATTGCAATAACTACCAATCCTCCGCCCAATAAAACTGCAGTTTCGTTTGATTTTACAAACTCCTGGATCAGAGCCAGACTTAAAATTGCAAAGGCAGCAAAAAAAGTATCAGTCAAAGAGGCCCCCAACCCTGTTGCCAGACCGGAGAGCCTTCCTTTGCTCAATGTTTTTTGGACACACATCACACCCAATGGGCCGAGGGGAATAGAGGCTCCCATTCCTACTATAAAACCTTTTATAAAGCTCTCGACCATATAGTTAATCCATTAAAGGACAAATCTCAAGGTAACTCCGGTGTTAAACGGATTGTTGAGCTGGGCTATCCCTGTTCCTAATGTTTCAAAATAAAATGTGTTGTACTTTGCATCTGTTATGTTCCTGAACCACAACGATAGTTCAAAAATAGGAAAATTAAATGAAACAGAACCATCCAAGACAGAATAGTATTTTTGTGAAACACTGTTGTCTTCGGTCCAGTATATTTTGCCTGCTCCGGAGTACTGTAGAAAGGTAGTGATGCTTTTGAGCCAGTTACTGTTGATCTCCTTTTTATATCGAACAGAAGCACTAACAGTATTCCTTGGGACAAAAGGGACAAATTTGTTTTTGTAATCCTCCCTTCCGTCGTTATACTCAATGAACCTGGAGTAAGTGTAGCCCCAGTTAAATGAAGCTGTAAGGTTGTTAAAAGGAGAATAGGCAATCAGGGCTTCAACCCCGGTACTATAGGATTTTGCTGCATTACGGGCTATCCTTCCAAAACCTGTGGTTCCTGCAAATTGAACTATCTGCTGGTCCCTGCTCTCAATGTAGAACAATGCTGCATTCAATGATAGTTTTTCGGGGAGCAGCTCTCCGCTGTACCCTAGTTCGTTGTTCCAGTTGAATTCAGGTCTGTAGGAAATTGTCTCCGAAACATCTTCGCCGCCGGCCCCAGCTGAGCCACCTCCTTGTCCGGGCATTCCTCCCATCATGGAAGACTGGATAAGGTCGGAGAACATCTGGATGTTGTATCCACCGGCTTTATAGCCTCTTGCTGAGGTGAAAAAGACTTTCCCTGTCTCACTGAATTGGTATTGCAGGGCCGCTTTTGGTAAGAAAACCCCAAAGTTTTGATTGCTGTTACCTTCGATAAGGGCAGGGACCGATACCGGTATTGGCATTGGGGCCGGAGGTCTTACGAAACTCAGGTTTAAGGTGGCAGAGCTGCTGTAGTCCAGTTTTTGCTCTTCGTGCTCATACCTGAGACCCAGTGTAAGGGAGAGGCCATCAGTAAAGACCTTCCTAAGTGTTGTCTGATGGAAAAGAGCGAGTCCGTACGAGCGTTGGTCAAATAGTCCGTCTACTACCATGGAGTTGTCGGTAACAGTCATTTTGAGGGGCATTTGCCCGTTTTGGTAAAGCCGGTCAAATGTTTGCTGGAAAAAACGGTCCATCCCCACTTCGCCAAATGTTACCGGAGCTTCGGTTACATTCTTTTGGTAAAAGAGTGATGCTCCAGAGACAAATTGATAATTTTTTGAGTTTTCGGATTTGAAAACAGCCTCTTGACTAAAACTGTGCTGGTCCTGTTTTTGGTACATTGTATAGATTGGTTCAGGACTAAAATCCTGGTCCAGACGCATTTTATCGTCGAGGTATTGGTAAGCCGAAATGAGGCTGAGCTTCCAGCCGGGGGCATTATGGGTGAATTGAAGGGAGTTTGTACTCAGTATTCTCCGGTAGGAGCTGGTGTCGTTGTATGATGGTGCATCAGTTTTTTGTGTTTCGGGATTGTATAGTCCGTACGGGTAAGCTTTTTGCCTTGTAGATTCCAGATGGCTGCCTATTTCCATCAGCCATCTGGGTGATATTTTGAGGTCAAAGCGAAGCTTGCCCCCGGTATTGTCTCCACGGTCAACCTTTTGTCCTGTATAAACATTTGTGAAAAACCCATCTTCGTGGGCATAAAAACCACCGAGGGAAAAAGCAATATTATCTCCTACATGATGATTGGTGGAAAAAGCCCCCTTTGCCTGCCCGTAAGTTCCACCGGTCAGTTCTATTTTTGTCAAGGGTGATGCGAACGGTGAGCGGCTCCTCACATGTATGATGCCACCCAGGGCATTCCTGCCGTAAAGTGTCCCTTGAGGGCCTCTCAAAACCTCAACCCTTTCTACGTCGAGGAATTCGAAATCAAAAGCACTTTTATCCAGGTAAGGTACGTTATCGGAGTAGAGTCCTATTGAGGGAGATGGGCTAAACCTTGAGCCTATACCCCGGATATAAACTGCAGAGGTGATTTTGGATCCGTATGAGGGTATGTAAAGGTTTGGTACCTGGAAAGAGAGACCTTTGATTGAGCGTGTGACCGTGTTGTTGATCTGGACCTCTTCCAATATCGATGTAGAGGCAGGCAGCTGCCTGATGTAGTAAGTCTCTTTTGGAGTGGAGATGACCGCTGCGTTCGTTATTGAGTATTTGTATGTTGTATCGTTCTCTTCGGCAACCGTGTCCTGGGCATTGGCCTGCAGGGTGAATGTAAACATACCTGCACAAAAGAGTGCTGCAAATCCTTTCGCTTCTTTTCTCATCTTGGTTTTATTATTGTTTCGGGCGGCAAAAATAGCTATTTTTAACGAAAGCGAAGCGAAGGCGATTCAATAAAAGCACCGATTCCCAAGGATTCCCATTTTTTGTCTACTTGTTGTATGGTCTCTGCCGAGGAGAGTGCCATTGGAGGCCACTCCCTGACATTAGGGCCAGGTGACTTTGCCGTAGCATCCATGATAAGCAGATTGTCATGGAAAGAAGAGTCCCTCACAGGATCGCAGTTGCTGCCCCAAATCCACAATAAATGATACTCACCGGAGATTCCGGTATCTGTTATTATATTGATTTTACCTTTTAAATCTGAGGGGTCTGTTGTAAAGTGTATTGCTTTTGATATTGAAAGAGGGGTTTTGCGAGATCCATGACCACTCTCTTCTGGAAGCTTTGCAGTTGCGTCTAACATCACCTTGCCCCCAAAACCAAGGGTGGGGGAGGCATGGTCCAGCACATCCGAAGGCCCCCTGCTAAAGTGTGTGTCGGTTTTGGGATTGTAGTGTTCGGCAATAACCCTGGAAATTTGACTGTGGTCACGTAGATCTATATCCTGATCGGTTATCAACATTATCTTATTGAACATCATTTGTCCTGCTCCCCAAAGTGCATGAGCCACCTTGATTGCCTGGCCGGGATAGCTTTTTGTTATCTTGACATAAGCCAGGTTGTGCCCGCAACCCTCCTCCGGTAAATGGAGATCCAGTATTTCGGGAACCATTGCAAATTTAATGGGAGTAAGGAAAACCTTTTCGGTGGCAACAGCGATGTATTTATCTTCTTGCGGAGGTATTCCTACCAGTGTTGCAGGGTAAATGGCATTTTTCCTGTGTGTTATGCATGTTATGGTCATCTTTGGATAGAGATCAGCCAAGGAATAAAACCCTGTATGGTCACCAAACGGACCCTCGGTCACCAAGGGATCGTTTTTGTTGATGTATCCCTCAATCACAATATCGCAGTCTGCCGGAACCTGGAGTGGTTGGGTGAGGCAATCGGCTAGCTGGACAGGTTTGTTCCGGAGGAATCCTGCAAGCAGATATTCGTCAATCCCATCTGGTAACGGGGCGGTAGCGGCATAAGTGTATACAGGGTCTCCGCCCAAAGCAACTGCAATAGGAAACTCTCCCTCACGGAATGCTGCAAAATGCCTGGCTCCGGTTTTGTGACGGTGCCAGTGCATCCCGGTTGTGGTTTTGGAAAACACCTGCATCCTGTACATTCCTACATTCCGGGCACCTGTCACAGGATCCTTTGTATGGACAAGCGGGAGGGTTATGAACCGGCCTCCGTCGTCTGGCCAGCATTTCAAAACCGGAAACTTTTCGAGATCAGGTTGGAAAAGCACGCTTTCCTGGCATGGCGGGTGTCCCTTGAACCTGGCAGGGAGCCATCTGGAGGCCTCCTTGAGGTAAGGTAAAATCTTGAGTTTTTCCAAAAATGAGCCTCTCTCCTGAGTAAGCTCCTTGAGCAATGACTCCATGTAGCTGCTTATCTCATCAAATGACTCTATACCCAAGGCAAAACATATGCGTCTTTCCGATCCCATCATATTTGTCAGGACAGGGAAGGAAGTCCCTGTGTTTTCGAACAGCAAAGCTTTGCCTCCTCCTTCACTTTTGCTTACCCTGTCTGTAATTTCGGCAATTTCCAGTACCGGGTCTACAAACTCTTTTATCCTCAGGAGCTCTCCTTTGGATTCAAGAAAACTTACGTACTCTCCAAGGTTTTTGTACATTCTGGATATGTTTTATTGTCTGCTGGCCTCTTCCAGCAAGTAAAAGATTGACGAGAAATTGATTCCGCTATGGTTTGAGAGCCCGATTTCGCAGGTGCGGCTGGTTGCATATCCCTCACTGCTCCCTTGTGTCTGTTTTGCAAGGTTCCTCAATCCATGTTTGTTGAGTTCGGGGAGCAAAAAGCCCCTGTCGCCGGCAAACCCGCAGCAGTTGCTGTCAATTACCGTAACATCTTTGGCGCACCTACGGGCAATGTCGTATAGGTAGTTGTCCACCTCTAGTTTCTTTGCACTGCATACAGCAAAAACCGAAATCTTCTTTTCAAGTTTTTGGATTTTGAGTTTATCCATAAGGAAAAGATGAGCGAATTCAGCAGGTTCATAAAGCTTTAACCTGTCACCAAAATTGGTTTGCATGGTATAGAGGCAAGGGCTCATATCACACAGGATTGGTATTTGTCCCTCATTGGAAGCGATACGCAAAGCTTCTTCCAATTTGTCCGAAGCCTCTTTCCCTGCTTGAGTGAAACCTTTGCTGGAAAAAGCCATGCCACAGCAAAGAGAATTGATGTTTGCCGGGTAAATAACTTCGTAACCAGCCCTTTCCAGGAGTGTCAGCGTTATTTCGGTAACTTTAGACTCGGCACTCTTTTCCCTGGATTGCCCCATACTACGGGTTATACAAGAGGGAAAATAGACCACCTTGGGTTTGTTACTTTTATTTTGGACAACCCCGTTGTTTTGGGACTCCTTGATTTTGATACCGGAAGCTCCTTTGGGAAAGTATTGGTTCCATAACGGGACGAAACCTCCAGTGACTTTGTGAATGGTCGTAGCTGCTGTTCCAAATATCCTCTTTCCTGTAAGCAACCTCATGTAATAGACAGTGTTGAGCCCAAACCGCATTACCGATGTCACCTTGTCCATATTCCTGGCCAGGGAGAGGGCCCTCTTTTGGGCCTTTAGGCTGTGGCCTTCGTAACGCAGCTCCTTTACCAGCTTGCCGGTATCTATATCCAACGGACATTTGATATAGCAAAGACCGTCTGTTGCGCATGTATCCAGTCCGGAATATTGGTATAACTTGTTTAACTCTGCAGCCCTGTGGGGTTCTTCTCCGGTTGTCCTGAGTCTTTCCATCTCCTTGAAAACCACTATTCTCTGTCTTGGAGACAGGGTAAAACCTTCCGATACACAGGTGCCTTCACAAAATCCGCACTCCATACACCTGTCCACGCTTTCCCGTGTGGAGGGTATTGGTTTGATGTTTTTTAGATGGATCTCTTTATCGTCATTAAGGATAACACCAGGATTAAGTATTCCTTTCGGGTCGAACGCCGATTTGATCTCTTTCATCATGGTATAGGCCTGCTCGCCCCACTCTTTTTCTACAAAAGGTGCCATGTTGCGGCCAGTTCCGTGCTCAGCCTTAAGGGAACCGTCGTATTTATCTACAACCATTGCAACCACATCGTTCATGAAACGACTGTACTTATCCAATTCTGCCTGGTGTTGGAAATCCTGGTTGAATACAAAGTGGAGATTGCCTTCCAATGCATGGCCAAAGATAACTGCCTCCTCATAACCGTGTTTACCAAACAACTCTATGAGGTCCATTGTGCCGTTTGCAAGATGTTCAATAGGGAAGCATATATCCTCTATGATTGGAGTGCTTCCCGATTTTCTCATACCTGCAATGGTTGCAAAGATCTCTTTACGTACTTTCCAGAGGTATGCCTGCTCCTTGCTGTCCTTTGTGAATCCATAAGGCAGTTCGGTTTGGATATTTCCGATGCTGGTAGTGATTTGGAGAATATTTTCATCCAACTGTGCGGGGTTATCGGCTTTGGTCTCTACCAGGATTGCACAGGCATTAGGCTGCAAAGTCTTGAGATAGGAGGGAACACCACGTGCAGAGTCAACCGAGCGAAGGGCAGCCCTGTCCATTATCTCAACTGCTGTAACCGATTGTTTTTTTAGGATAATCACAGCATTGCAGGCGCTTTCAATGTCGGGGTAAGTTATCAGTGCCAGAGCCTTGTAGGGATCTTCTGTTACTGTCCTATAGGTTATGTCCGAAATAAAACCCAATGTTCCCTCGGAGCCAATTATCAGGTGTTTTAGAATTTCTATAGGCTCTTCGAAATCGGTCAAGGCATTGAGGGAGTAACCGGTTGTATTTTTTATTTTGAATTTTTTGACAATCCTCTCGTGCAACCGGGGCTGGTTTTTGACATATTCCGACATCTCTGCCAACTTGGAAACTATGAAGGGCTGATTTTCAAGGAAGGCGGCACAACTTTGCTTGTTGGAAGTGTCCAGAATGGTTCCGTCGTGGAGCACAACCCTTATATCGGACACTGTCTTGTAAGAGTTTTCACTGGTGCCGCAACACATGCCGCTTGCATTATTGGCAGCAATACCGCCAATCATGGCACTCTCGATGGAGGCAGGGTCGGGACCGATTTTCTTTCCAATGGGTGCCAGTATCTTGTTTGCTTCTCCTCCTCTGATACCTGCCTGTAACCTGATTTTACTACCGTTATCCAGTATCTGGTGCTCTTTCCATCCATGCGTTGCAATTACCAGTACCGAATCAGTCACAGCTTGACCCGAAAGCGAAGTGCCTGCTGCTCGGAAGGTGAGCGGGATACTGAGAGAGTATGCCTCTTTTACTGTATGGACCAGCTCTTGTTCGTTATATACCTTGACTACCAGTTTGGGGATGAGTCTGTAAAAAGAGGCATCGGAGCCAAAGGCTATTGTGCTCAAAGAGTCGTGCAATAACCTCTCTTTGGGAATGATTGTGTTGAGTCGATTGTAAAAATCGAGGTATTTTCCGTGAATCATTTTTGTATCAGTTCTAACAGTTTGATTGTGTTGATTACTTTAGCCTGGATAATCCCCTTGTTGTCAATAAGGTAGGTCATTGGCAGCAACCCTGATTCGTATATCTGGTGCAAAGGTAAAATATTGTCCGGATTGTAGTACAACACGTCCCAGGGAACCTTTGCTTCCTTAAGATACTCTCTTACCTCTTTCTTCCCTCCGGCAGTATGAATTGCAACCACCTTTACACCACGCCTCTTCAAGGTTTTGTGGATTTGTTTCAATTCATGGGTGAAGGGTTTGCATATAGCACATCCGGGGTTGAAGAAATAGATATATGTGTATTGGTAGCGGTCAAATCCAAAGCTGTAAGACCTTCCTCTTTTATTGAATAAGGAAGCCAAAGGAAAGTCCGACCCTATGCTGTTGTTAATTATATGTGACACCACTTGAGGAACCCTTGAATCAGTGAAAAGAGGATCGTGCCAGTACTCCGCCTTCCCCCGGATGTATTTGCGGGCGACATGGAGGGCACATTGTTTAAGGTGTTCTTCGCCGGAACCGGCAAGGTATTCGAAAATGTGGTAAAACAGAGGATTCAACATCTCAGGGTTTTCACGGTTGACTCTGTCAAACAAGGGGTCGAATGCCTGACTGTATTGGGTTGTGTCGGAGAGGTCAAAAAGGGAGAGATATTGGGGGACGAAACCTTCGGCAACTGAGTGCATCCGGGAATGCTTCTTTTCCTCGGAATCCAAAAGTTCGTTTAGGGAAGGATTGTCCAGATTGCGGCCGATTATGATTTTGTTTTGGTCCAGCAGGTAAATCCTGGGGGTTGATAACACGTTGTAAAGTTTATGGAAATTACTTGTGTTACAGGGATCGTACACGAAGTTCCATTTGACACCAGAGTCAGTTATATGATGGGAAAACTCTTCCCTGAAACGATTTAGACCGGCTGTGTCGGTTTGGGAGTAAACTGCATGAACAGTGATGTTGAGATGTGAGAAACGGCTCAATGTTGCGGTAAGTGACGGAAGTTGTTCCCGGCAATAGTTACAGGAGGAGTCAAAGAAGTACAAAAGCGTATACCTTGATTTGACGTTGTAAAGCGGAAGTACAGCCCCGTCTTGGGTGAGAAGGTCAAGGGATGGTGCCTTCATCCCCAACAAAGAGTTTTCGTTAAACTCAGTATAAAGCCTCAGCAAAGCCAACCCACCGTCACCCTGCCATTCCAGTTTTCCGTTTAGGAAATAGTTTTTTGAAATATGTATTGCAACCGATTCATCTCCCATTACCCGGGAGGTGCTGAAACGGTTGAAAAGATATCCGGCAATTGATGTGGCTGCCTCTTTATTGGTTGCAGAGCCAATAAGTAAATCACATGCTGCAATCAACGAGTCCCTTACATTGGGAATACCATCAAGATAACTTTCAATGAAAACGAAAGCCTCCTGTGATGATGTTGCCTCCCTTCCTTTGTTCTCCTGTGAAAACAATTGTGTATAAAGTGACAGGAGCAGGATTGCAAGCAATTGAATCTTAAAGATTCTTTCCATTACGTTCTATTTTAACCCCTTTTACCATGAAAGAGTCGATGCATCCACCATTCACCAAAACATCCCTGACTACGGTCGAGGTAATGAATGCAAATTCGGGCCCCGAAGGAATGAATACCGTTGTGATATCGGGATTCATCTTATAATTGGCTTGGGCAATTACCCTTTCCAGCTCAAAATCGGTGGTTGTCCTTAGGCCCCTGACAATGAATCCGGCCCCGGCCTTATTGCAGTAATCTATGGTTAGCCCGCTGTAGCTGTCCACAACAATGTTTTCCATTCCTTTGACGGACTCTTTAATTATCCTGACTCGCTCTTCTACACTAAAATATCCGGCTTTTTGGACGTTGAAACCTACTGCAACGATGATTTTGTCAAAAAGTTTGAGTGCAGAGGTGAGCACATCCAGGTGTCCAAGGGTGAAAGGATCGAAAGAACCGGGAAAAACAGCTGTTTTCATAAATCAGTATTATATATTGATTTCACATTCGAATACAAAAGTGGCAGGACCCCTTAAAAAGATATCGGAGTACTTTTCGTTGCCCAGGTATCGGAAATTTACTTCAAGGTCGCCCCCTATGGCCTTGACCCGGGTTTTAATATCTGCAGGGTAAAACTCCTCTTTGCCAAATCGGGTTATGTAGTTTTTATTGAGCAGTCTGTGATAGGCGATTGCAGAGGCTGTAATGCCTGTACCGCAAGCAAATGTTTCGGCCTCAACCCCTCGTTCGTAGGTCCTGACAGAGAGTTCAAGGGAGCTGCCAGGTTCAAGGGACTGGCTCCATCCCGAGGAGTCTTTCCCCCAGTTTCCCTGTACAAAATTGACATTAGTACCACCGGGAAAAACCGGGTGGTGCCGCCAAAGCTTACCGTTGTTATCAACATCGTAATCCTTGAGGTTATCCACAAATATGACAAGGTGGGGCGAACCGGTGTTAAGATAGAAACTTTTTGGAGAGTGCTCCTTGATGCCATGGACATCAATCATTCTGATTTCTACATCGGAGACAGATGGCGAGTATTTGTATACCTTCCCGATATGCTCTCCGTCAATTGCATCGAAACGATACTTTTTTATGCCTTTGTGGGCTGCAAAAGCTACAAGGCATCTGCCTCCGTTGCCACACATAGTGCCTTCGTTTCCGTCTGAGTTGAAATACTTCATGGAAAAGTCGTACTTGTTACTGGCGTTCAAGTACATCAATCCATCAGCTCCGACTCCGAACCTTCTGTCGCAAAGTAATTTGATTTGTTCCCTGGAAAGGTTTGCCAAACCATCCCTGTTGTCCAGAATTACAAAATCGTTACCTGCTCCTTGGTACTTACTGACTTTTAACTTCATTTCAATTTGTTTTATATTATTCCCCCATAAAAAGGTCTCCATCCCCGTTAAGTGTCACTTTTTCGAGATTGAGGAGATAACTTTTTTTATCCAGTCCAATATTAAAACCTGTCAATTTATTGTTTGCCCCGATTACCCTGTGGCAAGGGGTTATTATTAACAATGGGTTGGATTTGCATGCCATACCGACAGCCCTGTTGGCATCTTTGTCACCTATAAGTGCTGCCACCTCTCCGTAGCTTTTAACTTTACCGAATGGGATTTCCCTTAGTTTTTCCCAAACCTTGAGCTGGAAATCGGTGCCTTGTGGATTAAGGGGGAGATCAAATGTTTCCCTCTCTCCTGCAAAGTACTCAGCCAGTTGACGTCCGGCCTCCTTCAAAACCTGCGGAAGAGTCTGGTCCTGATTGTTTTGCTCCTCATTGTCGGTATATGAAACCGATAACAGGGAGTCGTTGTCCGAGGTAAGAAGCAATTTGCCTATGGGGGATTCCACAGTACAGTGGAACCTTTGGAGTGACACGATTTTGTTGTACTCTTCCACCATGGCCTCTGCCACTTTAAAGGAGGCACCCTCTCCACCCAGTATCTTCCTCAGCTTTGAATATTTCTTTTGCACTTTTTCCCTCTCTTTAGGTTCCAGCAGAAGATTTACCTGCCTGGCAATGTTTTGAACAGTACAGTCGTGTTGCAAAAGTTCCTTTACCAGAGGCTGGTCCAAAATCAGGTTTACCAAGCTCACATACTTTACCTTGACAACCTTTTTGGCAATCTGGTAGGAGATTTCGTTCCCTCCGTAACACACCACCTGCGGCGAATCCAAAAGGGCTGCCTCCAGGCTTGCGGTGCCGGATGCCAAAACGGTGACCTTAGCATGTTTCATTATTGAATACGCCTCTCCTGTAAGTACCCGGATATTGGTGCCTTGCAGATACCTGTAATAAACTTCGGGAGCTATTGAGGGGGCTCCTGCCAAAAGGAACTGATGGTCTGGGAACTCTTTTTCCAGTTTGACCATTCTGGGCATCAGGTATTTTATCTCCATCATCCTGCTTCCGGGAAGGAGTCCGATAATTGGTTTTTCGCCTATTGAGTTGCGTTTCCTGAATTCATCCAATCCTTCGTCCCTGAATTTATGACCGCTTACCGAATCAAGCAGGGGATTCCCACGGTAAACAGCCTCAATGCCGTGATTGCGGAAATATTCAATTTCGAAGGGGAATATAATGAAAAGCCGGTCGGTGAATTTCTTAAGTTTTTTTACCCGACCCTCTTTCCAGGCCCATACCTTTGGTGCAATATAGTAGAAAACCTTGTAACCATTCTCTTTTGCATATTCACCTATCCTGAAGTTAAAACCTGGGTAGTCTATAAGGATCACAATGTCGGGATTGTATTCCGCCAGGTCCTTTTTGCACAGCTTGAGATTGGAGGCGATTTTGCCGAGAGAACCCAAGACTTCTACAAACCCCATTACGGCTGTCTCTTTGTAATGCCTGACCAACTCACCCCCTTGGGCAAGCATAAGGTCACCACCCCAAAACCTGAACCGGGCCTCGGGGTCGGCGACCTTGAGCCCTTTCATCAGGTTGGATCCATGCAGGTCCCCCGAAGCCTCTCCTGCTATGATGTAGTATTTCATGATGTAATCAGAGTTTCCAGAGTTTTTCCAACCGTTCTATCTCATTGTAGTCGGTAGTGTCTATTTTGTGTGGTACAATACTGATATAATTGTTTGCCACCAGGTTGTGGTCGGCAGTACCATCCTCGGGCTCAATGTTGAAGAATTCTCCGGTCATCCAGAAGTAGTCAAAACCGTATGGGTCTTTACGTTGTTCAAATTCCTTGATCCACTGGCCTCTTCCTTGGTGCGAAAACCGGATGCCTTTTACCTCATCCTTGGGTAAAGGAGGGAAATTGACATTAAGGTATGTGTCTGGCACGGTGGGGTTTTTCAAAAAATTGTCGATGATGAGTTTCCCGTAAAAAATTGCACCGCTGAAATCGGCTTCGAGGTCGTGGGATGCCATCGAGAAACCAATTGAGGGGATTCCGTAAACCGTTCCCTCGGCCGCAGCCCCCAGGGTTCCCGAATAGAGCGATGCGATTGCAGCATTAGAGCCATGGTTTATTCCGGAAACCAATAAATCAGGAGCTTGATCACTGAACAACTGGTTCATGGCCATCTTTACACAATCTGCCGGTGTGCCTGAACAAGCATAAATCCTGAGGTTTTCTTCACTTTTCAGCTCGGTGAGCCTTAACGGTTTGCCAATAGTAAGAGCTGCCGACATACCGCTTTGGGCTTCGAACGGGGCAACTACTGTTATCTCGCCGTATGGCTTCATCATTTCGGTTAAAATGCCGATCCCCCTGGATTTGACTCCATCGTCATTGGTTATTAGTATTTTTCTCATGATTGTTTATCCTGTAAGTATCAATTTGCGAAGTTAACATTTTTTGGCCAGATTTTTGTTTATTATAATGCGAATTTTAGTGGCGTGTTTTTTAAAAAGTATTAACTTTGCAGCGCCTTTCCCAAAGGTAATTAGAGATAAGACATTCAAATTAAAACAGATTCGATATGAGTAAAATTAAAGTTGGAATTAATGGTTTCGGCCGTATCGGCCGTCTGGTGTTCCGTGCGGCACAGCAGAGAAACGACATTCAGGTAGTGGCAATCAATGACCTGATAGATGTGGAGTATATGGCTTATATGTTGAAATATGATACAGTTCATGGTCGTTTTAACGGCACGGTTGAGGTAGCTGACGGCAAACTTGTGGTCAACGGATTCCCTATCAGGGTAACTGCCGAGAAAAACCCTGCAGATATCAAATGGGGAGAGGCAGGAGCAGATTATGTTGTGGAATCGACCGGTCTTTTCCTTACAAAGGAGAAATGCCAGGCCCACATTGATGCCGGTGCCAAACGCGTGATCATGTCTGCTCCTTCAAAGGACGACACTCCTATGTTTGTATATGGTGTTAATCATAAGAAATACTCTGGTGAGCAATTTGTTTCAAATGCATCTTGCACAACCAATTGTCTGGCTCCTATAGTTAAGGTGCTCAACGAGAACTTTGGAATCACCGAAGGGTTGATGACCACCGTACATGCAACAACTGCAACTCAGAAAACTGTTGACGGTCCATCTGCAAAAGACTGGAGAGGCGGACGTGCGGCAGCTGCCAATATCATCCCATCCTCCACAGGTGCTGCCAAAGCTGTAGGGAAGGTTATCCCCGAGATGAACGGCAAACTTACAGGTATGTCATTCAGAGTGCCTACCGTGAATGTATCGGTTGTGGACCTTACCTGCCGCCTGGACAAAGCAACCAGCTATGATGAAATCAAGAAGGTTATGAAAAACGCTTCGGAAGGTGAGCTTAAAGGAATTTTGGGATACACAGAGGAGGCAGTGGTTTCCAGCGACTTTATCACCGACCCCCGCACTTCCATCTTTGATGCTGAGGCTGGTATCATGCTTAATCCTAACTTTGTGAAGGTAGTTTCGTGGTACGACAATGAGTGGGGCTACTCCAACAAGGTTTTGGAAATGGTTGCTTATATGGATACTGTAAAGTAAACAGCACTCTTTTTATTTTCGGGAGGATGTCCAAAACTAAGATTTTGGACATCCTCTTGATTTTTGTATATATATTTGCGCTTTAAACTTGTACTATGAAAATTCGGAGGAAAATTTCGCTGGGATTTATTATCATTGGCTCCATTCTTTTTTTATCCAGTGCTATAGCTGTATTTGAATTTAGCAGGATGAGAAAGTCGGTAACCCGGCTAATGACAGCCAATATCAACAGTATAAACACATCCCGTAAATTAATGGAACTCACCGAAGAGTATAACTTTATCCTCTTGGGGAGGGTTATAATAGACTCTTCGATCAAAGCCGAAGAGATTCTCTACGACGAGCGGTTTGACGAATACATAGCGAGTATACGCAAGAACTTTACAAACGATTCGGAACGTGCCACTGCCGATTCGCTGGCTCATTCGTACTCCCGTTACCTGGCAGTGATCAGCAATTCCAGGGCAGTGATGCAACAAGACTATCAAGCCAGGAAAGAGTGGTACGAGAAGAGCCTTACCCCGGTGTATACCGATTTGAGAAAATACAAAAAGGACTTGGGGATGCTTACCCAGACTGCTCTTGCCCAAAACAGCACAGAGTTGCAGGAGGGGTATTACAGGAGCATCATGCCCGGAATCATTGCAGTGGGTGTAGGTATAGTATTGGTGCTGCTATTCCATTTTTTCATCAACTCTTTTGTAATAACCCCGTTGTTGAAAATATCCAAGGGTATCAAGAATTACAGGGAGTTCCGCAAAAGCTACACTGTTACACTTGACAACGATGACGAGCTTGACGATATGAACGGCGAGGTCAGGAGCATAATTGAAGAAAACAAAAAACTAAAGAGCAGCTGATGGATCCCAAAGTCATATCCCGGAATATTGGTATTGCGCTGTTGCTGAATGCCCTCTTTATGTATATTTCGGCAGTTGTATCGGCTATCTACGATTTTGATGCCTCTTTTTCGCCCCTTTTGCTCAGTGCGCTCATCACATCACTGGCAGGAGGTTTTCCCCTGATATTTGTAAACAGGTACTACGATATAAACCTGAGGGAAGGATTCACAATAGTGGTGCTTGCCTGGGTTATCTCCTGTCTGTTTGGTACTTTGCCTTATGCAATGTACGGGGGCGAATTCTCAATTATTGACTCTTGGTTCGAAAGCGTATCGGGATACACCACCACAGGAGCAACCGCCGTGGCGGATGTCGAGTCTCTACCAAAAGGACTCCTTTTCTGGCGTTCATCAACACACTGGCTGGGAGGTTTGGGTGTGGTTGTTTTCATGTTGCTTGTTTTGCCTACTGTAAGCAGCTTTAGGATGAAGCTTTCCAAAATGGAGATATCCTCATTGTCCAAAGAGAATTTCCGTTACAAAGTAAAACAGACAATAAGGATAATATCTACTGTTTACCTGGGACTTACAATAATTCAGACATTATTGCTCCATCTTGCCGGCATGGATCTTTTTGATTCTGTTAATCATGCATTCAGCACTGTTTCTACAGGAGGTTTCAGTACCAGGAACAACTCCGTGATCTACTACGATTCCTTTAGGATTGAACTTATAATAATGGTTTTCATGGTATTGTCCGGAACTCATTTTGGCTTGCTCTACTCTGTCTTTGCCGGCAAACCGGCAAGCCTTTTCAAATCTTCAATCGTAAGGTTTTACCTGTTATCCTTGTTGGCCGGCGGATTGCTGGTTTCTCTCAATATAAGGTTGGGTGGCAGCGTAAATGAATGGGGGACAGCGTTTAGGCAGGGCTTTTTCCAGGTCATATCAATCGGTACAACCACAGGTTTTGCTACGGCTGATTCCACAATGTGGCCTTCATTCTCAATGCTTGTACTCATCTATTTCATGTTCCAGTGTGCATGTTCGGGCTCTACCACAGGAGGGCTTAAGGCCGACAGGGTATTTATCTTCCTCTCCTCCATTAAAGCTCATTTGAAACGGCAGGTTCACCCAAATGCAGTGGTTTCCATAAAAGTAAACAACCACTCCCTGGAAAGGGACATGGTGTACTCCGTCAATCTGTACATTGCAATTTATATAACCATGGTTTTTTTGGTGACAATGCTGCTCTCCCTTTTTGGGCTGGAACTCACTGAGGCATTTAGTTCGTCGGCTGCATCTATGGGTAATGTGGGACCAGGGTTTGGAACAGTTGGATCACTAGGGAACTACTCAGATTTCCCGTTTGTTGCAAAATTGTTATTGTCGGTACAAATGCTGCTGGGTCGTCTGGAAATCTACCCCATAATGTTGCTTTTTGTTGTTTTCCGTTCTAGATAGGAGGTTGTTGGATGTCACTTGAAAAATTCGTACTTGAAAAGCTAAACCAAAACCTGGCATTTGAACCAACTGTTTGCCAGACCATGCTGTTTGAAAAGCTGGCTGCTTTCATCACTTCAAAGGAGGGTTGCGATCTGTTTTTGATAAATGGTTATGCAGGGACAGGCAAAACCTCCTCACTGGCATCTTTGGTAAGGGTACTGAAGGGTTTTTCCCTTGGCTATGTTTTATTGGCACCGACCGGCAGGGCAGCCAAGGTCCTGGCTGGTTACACCGGTGAAAAGGCACTCACGATCCACAAGCAGATTTACCGTCAAAAATCACTCAAAGACGGGGTTGGGTACTTTACCCTCGATATGAACAAAAACAAGGAGACCATATTCATTGTTGATGAAGCCTCCCTGATTTCCTCTGCTTACGGTGATTCCGGGGTTTTTGGAAGTGGCAGGCTGTTGGATGACCTGATCACCTACCTCCGTTCCAACGAAGGGAACAAATTGATCCTGATAGGCGACTCAGCACAGTTGCCACCGGTTGGTGAGGAGATTTCGAATGCACTCAACCCCGATTATTTAAAAGGATACGGAGAGGTATGCCATGCAACGCTGACCAGTGTTGTGAGGCAGGCCCATGACTCCGGGATACTTTACAATGCAACGTTGATTCGCAGGCTGATAGAGTCGGGTAAAGGGGGTTTTCCAAAGCTGGTCACGGATGGTTTTGACGATGTGGAGCGGATTACCGGGTCGGACCTGATTGAGTCCATTTCGGGGGCGTACGACAGGTGGGGGAGGGAGAATGCTTTGGTTTTATGCCGCTCCAACAAAAGGGCCAACAGGTACAACAACGGTATCAGGTCATCTGTGTTGTTCAAGGAGGAGCGGGTCAACAGAGGGGACCACATAATGGTAGTGAAGAATTGTTACCAGTTCCTTGAAGAGATTCCTGAGCTTGATTTTATAGCCAACGGGGATGTTGCAGAGGTACTTTCGATAGGCAACTACCAGGAGCGTTACGGACTCGATTTTGCTGAGGCCACCCTCAGGTTTCCCGATTACAACGATGTGGAGGTTACGGCAAAAGTAATTCTCAATACTTTGGAAAGTGAGAGTGCAAGTTTGGGAGCATTGGAACAAAAAAGGCTGTTCAATGAGGTCATGGAGGATTACTCCAATATCCGGCTCAAGAGAAAGAGGATTGCTGCGGTAAGGGAGGACCGTTATTACAATGCATTACAGATCAAACATGCAAATGCCATAACATGTCACAAGTCACAGGGAGGTCAGTGGAGTACCCTGTTTGTAGATAATCCCTTTTGGAAGGGCGAAATTTCGGTCGAAGACCTCAAATGGCTTTACACTGCAATAACCAGGGCCACTCATAAGGTTTATTTTGTTAATTTTGACGATAAGTTTTTTGCAAACAGTTAACCACAAACATATGAAAGCAGTATCAAACTTTTTTACCTTACTTTTATTGACCTTTACGGCTGCAGGTCAACTTTTTTCACAAAGCCCTGTAAAACCTCTGCCGGTGCCACACACCTGGAAAGACAACGACAACCTGGTATTGATGAAAATTGTTGAGGGTAAAAGGAGTTACCACGCGTACAACATCAAAAAAGAGACGACCAGTAAGATTGACCTGACTTTGACCCCTGTCACGGAGCCGTCGGTTGCCCTAAAACGTGGGGATATATTCTACTACTCTCCTCAAGGAAAGGAGATACAACTTACAAACACCACCGAGGCAGAGAACAATCCTACTCTCTCACCCGATTTTAGCCTTGTTGCATTTACAAGAGGGAATGACCTTTATACTATTGAGGTCTCTACTGGTCAAGAGACCAGGTTAACCTTTGACGGTTCGGAACTGATTCTCAACGGAAGGGCCTCCTGGGTCTACTTCGAAGAGATTTTTGGAAGGAGCGGTCAGTACAGGGCTTTTTGGTGGTCACCCGACAGCCGGAAGCTTGCCTTTTACAGGTTTGATGATTCCCAGGTCCCAATGTTCCCGATCTACGATGCATCCGGCAAACATGGTTCACTAAACAGGACACGCTATCCAAAGGCAGGCGATAAAAATCCCGAAGTAAAGCTGGGATTCGTCCCTTCCCAAGGAGGTGAGGTTCTTTGGGCTGATTTTGACCCTTCCGAGGACCAATATTTTGGTACTCCCTACTGGAATTCGAACGGAGCAAACATTATGGTGCAATGGATGGACCGGGATCAATCCACATTTGTACTCTACGATGTAAATAGCTATGATGGCTCTAAAAAGCCTATTTACCAGGAATTTCAAAAAACATGGATAGACTGGATTGAGGAGATCCATTTTGGCAAAACAGGTTTTTATTTTGTAAGGGACTTTGAGATGTGGGAACATATATATTTCCAGAGCTACGATGGAAGCATACTCAAAAGGCTGACAGACGGGATGAACTGGGGAGTGCGTATCAACTATTTTGACGAGCAGCAGGGTACCATTATTTTTACCGCCAGGAGGGAGAGTTCTTTAAGAAATGATATTTACCGCCTGACCCTTTCAAATGCAGGCTCAACCAATACCTCTGCAAGCCGTCCAAGCAGAATCTCTGCCGGTGAATACAATTACACAATGCCTGTTGTATCACCCGACGGGAGCCATGTTGCTGCCATTCAATCCAACCTTGACACCCCTCCACGCCTGGTGTTGCTTTCGGATAACCGCAGAGGTGCAGTCAATAAAGGCGAATTCAAGATATTGAGTGACAGTAAATCAGATGATTTCGAATCATTGTCCCTGTCACTGCCCGAGCTTATGTATACTACCACACCCGAAGGTTTCAAACTTCCGGGAACAATAATCTTCCCTGCCGGATTTGACTCTACCCGCAAATATCCCGTAATTGTAAATGTATACGGAGGGCCTAACTCTACAAACGTTATGGATTCATGGCGCAATCCGTCGCCAACCCAAAGAATGTGGTCAGAACTCGGAGTAATCCAGGTGACATTGGATAACAGGGCTTCGGGCCATTTTGGAAAGGAGGGAATAAATTATGTACACAGGAACCTTGGCCATTATGAGCTCAGGGATTATATCCAGTGGGCTGAATACTTGACATCATTGCCTTTTGTCAATGACCAAAAGATTGGGATAACTGGTTTTAGCTACGGAGGAACCATGACTGTACTGGCACTTACAGAGGGAGCTGATTATTTCAAATATGGGGTTGCAGGGGCCGGAGTATATGACTGGCACCTGTATGACAGCCATTATACCGAAAGATATATGGACCACCCCGATGATAATACCGAAGGGTACCGTAAAAGTGCGGCAGTGAATAAGGCAGCACTTTATAGAAGTGAAAGTGGCTCAGTTCTTTACATAACCCATGGTACAGGCGACGACAACGTGCATTTTCAAAACACTTTACAGCTATTAGATGCGCTGCAAAAGGAGGGCAAACAATTCGAAATGATGCTTTATCCCGGGGCCATGCATGGATACCGAGGTTATCAGGGTGCACATTCCGAAAAGGCTGTTGTTGATTTTTGGAAGAGGACTTTGCTGAAGTGATCATCTAATTAGGCTTATAACAAAATAAAAGGTGGCCCCAAGGGTCACCTTTTTTTCCGATACTTTGTAAAATAAACTAACCAAAACTTAATTACATGAGGTCGGAAGATTTAGAAGTTGGCAGCCATCAGCATAATCAGGTTGTATATATCCCATTCTGAAGCAATCTTGTGATCCAATACTTTGTCGGTAAGAACATCCTTGCTTTTGAGCATATCTTTTTTGTCGATGGTAAAGTTGTCGGCAATCAGGGTTGTAACAGCCATTTGGGTGCTGACACTGTAGATGTCATATGAATTGTCTTGAGGATTCATCAAGTTGAATTTGATATCGGAGGTGGAATAATCGTAGTACCATTTGCCGTCATACTCCCTGTAGTTCACAACATAGTCGGCACTAATCATTTGTACTTTGCTCCCTTTGGGCCTTTTTACAAAGAAGTTGTCATATGACCACTCTCTGTTCTCTACATTCATTGAGTACTCGATTTTGCCAATGGCAAGGGAGTTCTTTTCTATAAATATGTTTCCACGGTAAAGGGTCCTGTTGTCGGAGGGTTTTTGAGTAAACGAAACTACATAGAACTCTTTGTTTCCGTGTTTCTCGGATTTCGCGTATTCGAATTCGTAGGATTCATCGATTTTGTGGCTGAAAGATCCAAGGAACGGGTACTTTACAACATCCAGTTCCAGTGCCGACAGTGGGCCTCCCTGGAGTTTTACCAGCAAGTCGTCGTTTTTGCCAGGAGTGCAGTTTCCCCTGATATCACGTATAGCCACAACATCTCTCCTGGAGTTGAGGTAGGATGCTTTGTTGACATCCAGGATGGCTTCATTTACGGTTATGCAGGTGTTGTTCTTTTCCACTCTCTCCTTGTAAAAGGCATTCATGGTGTTGTTAGTCGAAGGGTAGTTATGTGCCCTGGCAGAGAGTGCATGCATTACCAAAGATGCGGCATCATGCTTGGGATGGATGTCGTTTTTCCCGGGGTTCCCAGTTGCCGAAAAATGTAACGTGGTAAGGAACAGTAAAATAAATAAGGCTTTTGCTTTCATGGTAAAAAAAATGATTTTTGGTTTTTCTGTTCAATAGACGATCAGTAGTTGCCAAAAGTTGCATTTTTTTAACCAAATTTTATAAGATGTTAAGAGATTGCTCTTTGATTTTTTCGAGCTCATCCTTCATACGTACCACAATCTGCTGTATGCCGGCATGGTTGGCCTTTGATCCCAAAGTATTGATTTCACGACCCATTTCCTGAGCAATGAAGCCAAGTTTCTTGCCAGGGAACTCTTCGGTTTCCATGGTTTCCAAAAAATATCGGCAATGTTGGGCAAGCCTCACCTTTTCTTCGGTAATGTCGAGTTTTTCCAGGTAGTAGATCATCTCCTGTTCGAAGCGGTTCATATCGGGAGAATCCAAAGCCTCCTGGATCTTTGAACCCAGCCTGGACTTGACGGACTCTATACGTTCATGATCGAATGATTCTGTTTGATCAAGGTATTTTGTGATCAGCATTACCCTTTCTGAGAGGTCTTCCTGTAACCTTTTACCTTCTGTTTTGCGGAAACTGATGAGCATCATTGCGGCCTCATCAATTGCTTTGAATATTTTGTCCCAGTTTTCATTCAGAAGCTCTTGGTTCTCTTCTTTGGCTGTTGCATTTTCGAATACTTCGGGAAACCTTAGTGCAGAGGCAAGCAAGGTTTCAAATCCAGGATTCTCTCCGGCAGCACTTGCGAGCTCCCTGAGTTGCCTTACATAAGATAGGACAACCTCTTGGTTAATGGTTCTCCCCGGATTTTCCTCGGCCGAAGCAGAGAGTGCAAAAAGGTCAATATTGCCCCTTTGGAGCTTGGATGCCAGCAGTTGCCGCACCTCAATCTCCCTCTCCCTCGGAATGATCTGGGTTTTAAGGGAAATGTCGGCTGCTTTCCCGTTTACCGACCTGATTTCCACTGTTATCTTGTTGTTGTCGCAAAGGCACTCTGCTTTGCCGTACCCGGTCATAGATTGTATCATGATCCTATAAAAATCAATTGTTGTCCAATAAGCAACAAAGTTACAAAAATGGCGGCAGGAATTTCTTATATTTGCGCAATTATTCGAATACCAAGACTACAATGATGGATGAGATTAAAAAAGGGGCAGCGGCAGAGGAGCCGGCCGAAGGTAAAAGTCTGAACTTCCTTGAGGAGATCATAGAAGAACACCTGCAAAAGGGTGTCCATAAAACCATACTCACCAGGTTTCCGCCCGAACCTAACGGTTACCTTCACATTGGTCATGCCAAGAGTATATGCCTAAATTTTGGTCTGGCCAAAAAATACGGAGGAAAGACCAACCTTAGGTTTGATGATACCAACCCTACAAAAGAGGATGTGGAGTACGTGGATTCCATAAAAGAGGATGTAAAATGGCTTGGTTTTGACTGGTCCAACGAACTTTATGCTTCGGACTATTTCGAGCAACTGTTTCAGTGGGCTTGCGAACTGATCAATAAGGGATTGGCTTACGTAGATGACCAAAGCCAGGAAGAGATCCGTCTCAACAGGGGAACGGTAACCAGGCCCGGAGTCCCCAGCCCTTACAGGGAACGTTCTGCCGAAGAGAATCTGGATCTTTTCCATAGGATGAGGGCAGGGGAGTTCCCCGATGGCTCCAGGGTGTTGAGGGCTAAGATTGATATGGCACATCCCAACATGCTCATGAGGGACCCGCTTATGTACAGGATAATACATGCCCACCACCATCGTACCGGCAACGATTGGTGCATATATCCCATGTATGATTATGCCCATGGGCAGAGCGACTCCCTTGAGGGAATCACCCACTCAATTTGTACTTTGGAATTTGATGTCCATAGGCCGTTGTATGACTGGTTTATAGACAAACTGAATATTTTCCCTTCAAAACAGTACGAGTTTGCACGGCTCAACCTCACCTATACGGTCATGAGCAAGAGAAAATTGCTGGAACTTGTCAAACAGGGATTTGTAACCGGTTGGGATGACCCGAGGATGCCCACGATCTGTGGGCTGAGAAGGCGCGGATATACCCCTGAATCGATTAGGCTGTTTGCCGACAAGGTGGGAGTTGCAAAACGTGACAACATAATAGACCTATCCCTGCTTGAATGGTGTGTAAGGGAGGACCTGAACAAACGTTCCAACCGTTATATGGTTGTACTGGACCCTGTCAAGCTGGTTATAACCAATTACCCCGACGGGATGGTCGAGAATTTCCGGCCCTCACTCAACCCCGAGGATCCCGGCACAGGGAAAAGAGTTGTTCATTTTTCCAGGGAGTTGTATATAGAGAGGGAGGACTTCATGGAAGATCCCCCTAAAAAATATTTCCGTCTCAAACCGGGTGGAGAGGTGCGCCTCAAATACTCTTACATAATCAAATGCGAAGAGGTGGTAAAGGACTCCGAGGGAAATATAACAGAGATACGCTGTACATATGACCCTACAAGCAAACCTGGAACCGGAGAGTGGCGCTCGGTCAAAGGAACCATTCACTGGGTAAGTGTAAATCATGCCAAAAAGGTGACTGTAAATCTGTTTGACAGGCTTTTCACTAAGCCGGAGATGGATGACCTGGAAGAGGGTAAGGAGTATATCGATTACCTCAATCCCGATTCATTGAAGGTTGTGACCGGTTATGCCGAGGAGGCTTTACTTTTGGATAACTCCGGGATTGCCGTGCAATTCGAACGTACCGGTTACTTTTTTAAGGATTTGCTCGATAGTCACGAGGGCAAAACCGTTTTCAACAGAACTGCAGGTTTAAAATCGACCTGGTAGCTTTTTTAAGTTTTAACCCTGTGTTTAAGCCATTTGCCAGACCTGTAGTAGAGGTATGCTCCTATAAGTCCTGCACTCCATCCTATTGGAATTGACCACCAGATTCCTGACGGCCCCATGTATCTGGATAGCAGCCATGCCAAAGGAACCCGTATGATCCACAACGAAAGGGTGGTAATGAGCATTGGAATAAAAGTTGCCCCGGCTCCTCTGGTAACTCCGTTGATTACAAACATTGTAGAGAACACGATATAGAACGAAGTTACTATAACCAGATACTCTTTGCCAATGCTTACAATATCGGCATGGTGTTCGGAGTTTAAGTCGGTGAAGAGTCTCATGATCTCTCCCCCAAAGAAAACAACCACCAATGTAAGGGTAAGGCAAATAGCTGTAGAGTATAAAAGGGTGGATCTAAGCCCCTGCTTAACCCTGTCCAGCCTGCCGGCCCCAAGGTTTTGCCCCACAAACGATGATAGTGCAGCAGCCAGGTTCATTGCAGGCATGGAGACGAACATATCCACCCTGCCTGCCGCTGTATAGGCAGCAAGCACTGCTACTCCAAACGGAGAGACAATACTGAGCAACGCCAGGGATCCCAGTCCTACAAGTGTTTGTTGTATACCGGAGGGTAGACCTATCTTTAGGGAAATCCGGAAATTTTCCCAGTTGAATTGCCATTTTTTGTAATTGAGATTGAACCTTATGATGGCATCTTCTTTGGAATTCAGGTGGTACCATAATGCTACCCATGATACTACAGTGGCAATTGCTGTTGCCCAGGCCACACCCAGGATTCCCCATCCAAACACCAATACAAAGATTATATCCAGTACCATATTGAGCACTAAAGATAACACTACAAAGTATACAGGGGTCTTGGAGTTGCCTACACCTCTGAGAATTGCAGCCATTCCAAAAACGGCAAAGGTGGGGACCGTGGTGGTCAGGATAATAACATCAAAATAGCGGACAGCATGGGGTAAAACTTCCGGAGGTATACCAAGCAGGACAAAAAGCGGGCGGCTGATAGCAAAAAAGAGAAGTGATAAAATAACGGAACTTACCAGCAGGAATATCTGCAGTGTATCGGAGGTTATCTTGACTTTGTGGTTCTCTTTTGCCCCAAAATACTGTGAAACGAGTACCGAACCACCAATCGTTACGCCGCCTATCATAGCACTCATTGTGAAGAGTATGGGAAAGCTTGCTCCCACTGCTGCCAAAGCCACAGACCCTATGTACTTTCCTACAACAATGCTGTCCACAACGTTATAAAGCTGCTGGAAAACATTGCCTATCAACATGGGAATGGCAAAATTGAGGATCTGTACCCCCTCTTTTCCTTTTGTGAGGTCTTTCATTGATGAAGGGGCTTTTTAAAATCTTTTGACGTAGGAGTGGCAGTAGGGTTGCGTTCCTTTACGCAGGTAGTAATCCTGGTGGTATGACTCGGCAGGATAAAAATCGGATGCCGGAGTAATTTGGGTAACAACATTATAACCCTTGAGCTTGAGTGTCTCTTTGAGCTCTTCGGCAATTTTTCTCTGCTCCTGGTCCTTGAAAAAGATTCCAGACCGGTATTGGGTTCCTATATCTGGTCCCTGTCGGTTAAGTTGGGTGGGGTCGTGTATTTCAAAGAAAAGTTGTGTAAGTTTCCGGAAACTTACCTGGTTTTTGTCAAAGACCACCTCCACAGCCTCTGCATGACCGGTGGTGCCGGAACATACCATTTCATAGGTCGGGTTTTTAACTGAACCGCCTGTATAACCACTGGTTACCGAGATTACTCCGGGTTGGTTCTGCAGCAGGTGCTCAACTCCCCAAAAGCAACCTCCTGCAAAAATCGCAGTGTCCCTTATTTCGGGGATAAATACCATTGAAATAGAGTTCACGCAGTGCCGGGTGTTTTTTTGTGTAAATCCTTCGCCCAGGAAAACATGTCCCAGGTGGCCGTTGCAGTTGGAGCACACAATCTCAGTCCTGCGCCCGTCCGGGTCGCTTAACCTTGTAACGGACCCGGGTATTTGGTCGTCGAAACTGGGCCATCCGCAACCGGCATCGAACTTGGATGTGGATTTGTACAGCGGGGCATTACACTGTTTGCAGTGGTAGGTCCCCGGTTGGTCGTGCTGGTAGTATTCTCCGCTAAAGGGTCTTTCGGTTCCCTTTTCCAGGATCACCTGCTTCTCTTCCCTGGTGAGTTCCCTGTATTGTTGTCCGTTGATTGTCATTGGTGTCAATAGTAATAACAGGTAAATTATTCTTTTTCCCATTTGCGTAGTTGTTCTATCTCCTCTTTCCATATATCGGGGTTTGGTGTTTCCAGTATCAGTGGCATATTGTCGAACCTGCTGTCCTTCATAAGCAGTTTGAATGTCTCCTCTCCCAACTCGCCAGCACCCAGTGAGTCGTGTCTGTCTACCCTGGAATTGAGCCCTTTCTTAGCATCGTTCAGGTGCATGCCTCTAAGATATTTGAAACCAACAACTTGTTCGAAATGGTCGAATGCTTTTTTGAAACCATCGGCAGTAGAGAGGTCGTAACCGGCGGCAAAAGAGTGGCAAGTGTCGATGCAGACTCCTATACGGCTTTTGTCGTCGATATGGTGGATTATTTGGGCAATCTGTTCAAATGAGTGGCCCAGGTTGGTCCCTTGGCCGGCAGTATTTTCTATAACAGCTGTGACACCCTTTGTCTTTTCCAGGGCTATGTTGATCGAGTCTGCGATTGTGCGGAGACAGCTGTCAATATCTGTTTTGTTAAGATGGCTGCCTGGGTGGAAGTTCAACCTGTCAAGTCCCAATTGTTCGCATCGTTGCATCTCGTCCAGGAAAGCTGCACGGGATTTTTCGAGACCTTCCGTCTCGGGGTGTCCGAGGTTGATCAGGTAGCTGTCGTGTGGCAGTATCTGCATTGGTGAGAAGCCGTATTTGCTGCAATTATCTTTGAATGCCTCAATACTTTCCGGTGAAAGTGGTTTTGAAACCCATTGACGTTGGTTTTTTGTAAAAAGGGCAAAGGCGGTGGCTCCAATTTCCTTTGCGTTGAGGGGGGCAAATTCCACTCCTCCCGATGCGCTTACGTGTGCTCCAATATATTTCATCTCTTTTAAGTTTGTCTGATTTTTTGTAAATCCAAAACAAGTTGGAATTGGTATTGTTCAACCCGCACAGGGGTTAGCTGATGAGCGAATAATCTTTTTGCTCCCTTTTGAGTTTTCCAAGTGAATGTCTAAGGATTTGGTATTTCCCGGTTTCGAGCAGAGGGTCCTCTTCGAGTATGGCCTGAGCTGTCCTCCGGGCATCTTCCAGGATCTGTCCGTCCCTTGCAAGGTTTGATATCCTAAGGTCCACTGGCAGCCCGCTTTGTTGTGTGCCCTCCATGTCTCCCGGCCCTCTCATTCTAAGGTCTGCCTCTGCCAGTTCAAATCCATCATTGGTAGAGCACATGAGTTCAATCCTCTGCCGAGACTCCTTGCTCAGCTTGTATCCGGTCATAAGTATGCACCATGACTCCTCGGCACCCCTGCCTACCCGTCCCCTAAGTTGGTGGAGTTGAGACAGACCAAAGCGCTCGGCACTCTCTATCACCATAACGGAGGCGTTTGGAACATCTACACCTACCTCGATTACGGATGTGGCAACCAAAATGTGGGCTCTTCCCGATGCAAACAGCTCCATGTCATGTGCTTTGTCTTCGTTTTTCTGTTTGCCGTGGACCACAGCAGTGATGTATTCAGGAGCTTTGAACTCTTCTATTATGTTCATGTAACCATCCTGCAGGTTCTTGTAGTCCATCTTTTCACTCTCCTTTATGAGGGGGTAAACAACGAAGACCTGTCTCCCTTTTTTGATCTGCTCTTTCATGAAGGAGTGAATCCGTTCCCTTTGAGTATCGTTGGCATGGATGGTTTTTATTGGTTTGCGACCGGGCGGGAGTTCGTCAATGACAGATACATCCAGGTCCCCGTAAAGGGTCATAGCCAATGTCCTGGGAATAGGGGTGGCTGTCATCACAAGTATATGGGGCAAGGTTTTACCTTTGTTCCACAACCTGGCCCTCTGCTCCACCCCAAAACGGTGTTGTTCGTCAATAACAGCCAAACCCAGGTTACAAAATTGTACGGTATCCTCAATAAGGGCATGGGTGCCAAAGAGTATATGGATACTACCATCGTTAAGGCCGGCGGCAATTGCCTCGCGTTCCTTTTTCTTTGTACTGCCTGTGAGCAAGGCTGTCTTTACACCGATTCCCTGCAACAGTTTGAGAGAGCCTTTGTAGTGTTGCCCCGCAAGTACCTCGGTGGGTGCCATGATGCATGATTGGTAACCGTTGTCTGCCGCAAGCAATGCAGAGAGCACTGCAACCATTGTCTTCCCGCTGCCCACATCGCCTTGCAGAAGGCGGTTCATCTGTTTTCCGCCAACCATGTCTTTCCGGATCTCCTTGATCACCCTTTTTTGGGCATTTGTGAGTTCAAACGGAAGGTTTCTGTAGCATTCGTTAAAAAAAGCTCCTACCTTGGACATCACAATACCCGGTATCTGCTTTTCACGGATCCCTTTTTGTTTGAGCAGTGATAGTTGCAGGTAAAAGAGCTCTTCGAACTTAAGCCGGAACTGGGCCTGGGCCAGCATATGAAGGTCTTTTGGAAAATGTATGTTGGTGATACTCTCCCGATACGGAAGCAATTTCTTTTGTTCAACTGTCTCCTGTGGGAGGGTCTCGGAAAGGGCCGGGGAGCATTGTTTTAGAAGGATGGATATGAGCCTGGCTATTTGCTTGTTGCCAAATCCTGAGTTTTTTAGTCTTTCAGTTGAAGGGTATACTCCCAGCATGTTGCCAATATATATGGGATCCTCTGCTGTTGCAACTTCGATCTCGGGATGGACTATGTTCCAGCTGTTGTTAAAGACCGCTGGTTTGCCAAATACAATATATTCTGTATTGGGTTTTATCCACTCTTGTATCCATTTTATACGCTGGAAAAAAACCAGATCAACCGATCCGGTAGTGTCATAAAATTTGGCAACCAGCCTTTTTGAACGGGGCTTATCGCCTGTGAGGGAGACCGAAGAGATCCTTCCCCTTAGCTGGATATAGCTCATTGAGGGCTCTATTTCGGAAACCGAATAGATTTTTGTCCGGTCGATATAACGGAAGGGCAGGAACAAAAGCATATCGTGAAAGCTTTTAATCCCTAACTCTTTTTCCAGAAGTTCGGCCCTTTTTGGCCCGACTCCGGGTAAAAACTTGATATCGCTGTCCAGAATAGATGACATGAAACAAAGATACAAATCTTATCTAAAATTTGTATCTTGCACAACTTTAGCAAAAGCATCCAATCATAATAGATATAATAACATGAACAGCAAAATTGTAGTTGGAATCTCCCAGGGCGATAGCAATGGTGTGGGATACGAGATTATCATAAAGGCCCTTGCCAGCCAGGGGCTGTTGGAAATCTGCACTCCGGTGGTGTATGGTTCATCCAAAATATTCGGTTTTTATAAAAAGGGTATACCTGAAGCAGAGAGTCTTACTACTAATCTGGTGTCGGGTGCGGCGGAAGCACATCCAAAAAGGGTAAATCTGATCAATGTAATTCCGGACACTTACTTGGCCGACCCGGGCAATGACACACCCGAAGGGGCAAAAGCGGCAATCCTGTCGCTTGAGGCTTCTGTTAAGGATTTGAAGGCTGGTTTAATAGATGTATTGGTTACAGCACCGTTCAATAAGTCGTCGGTATCCAGGGAGGGTTTTGCATTCCCGGGCCATACCGAATACCTTACAAATGAGTTTGGCAGCTCCGGTTCACTTATGATGATGGTGTCGGAGGAGCTGAAGATAGGATTGGTTACCAACCACCTCCCTATAGATGAAGTTCCTGCTGCAATTACCGGGGAGCTTATAGAGAGTAAGATCATGCTTATGTCGGAATCGCTCAAGAGGGATTTTGCAGTGGACAGGCCAAAGATTGCAGTACTTTCACTCAACCCCCACTCCGGGGACAACGGTCTATTGGGTAAAGAGGAGAAGGAGATTATCAAACCTGTGATTGAAAAGATGTTTGCTGCCGGAGAATTGGTTTTTGGACCATTTTCTTCGGATGGTTTTTTTGCATCTGCATACAGCAAAGGGTTTGACGGAGTATTGGCAATGTACCACGATCAGGGATTGATTCCGTTCAAATTGACTGACCGGGAAAGAGGAGTCAACTATACAGCAGGATTGCCTGTGGTCAGGTGCTCACCAGATCATGGGACAGCATTTGATATTGCAGGAAAGGGAAAAGCCGGGCATCTATCGATGCTGGCATCTATTTACACGGCTTGTGATGTTTTTAAAAATCGTAAGAGTTACGACCAATTGAGGGCCAATCCATTGAGGATTGAGGTGCCTGGTACCGTTAGGGAGTTTGATTAAGCGGGATGATTGAGATATACACAGATGGTGCTGCAAAAGGAAATCCTGGTCCCGGCGGGTGGGCGGCTATACTCCGTTCGGGAGCACATTACAAGGAGATTTCGGGAGGTTTTGCATGTACAACCAACAACCGAATGGAGTTGCTGGCCGTAATCAGAGCCCTTGAAGCAATTAAAAGATGTAACGCAGAGATAACTGTCTGGTCAGATTCTTCTTATGTGTGCGATGCGGTAAACAAAGGATGGGTTTTCCAATGGGAGAGCAAGAATTTTGCAAAAAAGAAAAACCCGGACCTGTGGAAACGCTTTTTGGTTGTATACCGCAAACACAGGGTGAAGTTTGTATGGATAAAAGGGCACAACGGACACCCCCAGAATGAGAGGTGCGACCAGCTTGCGGTAGAGGCCTCCCTTAAACCAAACCTTCCTGTTGATGTGGGGTATACGGAGTGTAATCCTGATTCCTCAGCCATGCCCGGAAGCCTGCCTCTTCAATAGTCCGGATCATTTTTTCCTTGCTTATGCGGTGATTTGCACCTGCACTGGAAACTACATTCTCCTCCATCATTATCGATCCCATGTCATCTGCTCCGGAATGGAGTGCCAATTTTGCCAGTTCCTTGCCTATTGTGAGCCAGGAAACCTGTATGTGCGGTACATTGTACAGTATGATCCTGCTAAGAGCGACCATCTTAAGGTGTTCGACCGGGGAGCATTTGCCAATACGGTAAAGTTTTTCCAGTTTGGTCCCCCGGACCTGCATGGGCCATGCGATAAATGCTGTGAAACCGGGTGTTCCGTCTGGTTTCCTTTTTTGCAGGTCCCTTACTGCAAAAAGATGGCCAACCCTCTCTTCAGTAGTCTCTATATGGCCATATACCATTGTTGCAGTAGTTCCGATACCAAGTTTGTGAGCCTCTTCCATAACCTCAATCCAGCTTTTTGCATCGGGTTTGCCCGGCGAAATCTCCCTCCTTACCCGATCCGATAAAATCTCGGCTCCGGCACCTGGAAGGGAGTCCAATCCGGCTTGCCTTAACCTGATGAGGGTCTCTTTCACTGTGAGTTTGCTTAATTTTGCAATGTGTGAAACCTCTGGTGGACCTAAAGCGTTTAGTTTTAGGGTTGGGCAGTACTTCTTTAGGGCAGAGAAAAGCTCTTCGTAAAAGGTAATGTCGTAATGTGGGTGGAGCCCTCCCTGTAAAAGCACCTGGTTGCCTCCTGCCTCCAGCAATTCGTCGATTTTGACCTTATACTCCTCCATCCCGGTCGTGAATGAGCGTTCCTTTTGGGATAGGGTGCAATGGAAATTGCAGAATTTGCAAGCCGAAATGCAAACATTTGTGTAATTGATATTCCGGTCAATCTGCCAGCTTACCCTGCGATGCGGGATTTTGGAAAACCTGACTTCGTTGCCAAGAGAAAGCAAATCCTGTACAGGCAAAATGTTGTATAGGAAAAGAGCCTCATCCCGGGTAATATCTTGTTGGTTAAGTATCTTATCTCTAATATTCTCTCTCTTCATATCCCTTGATTTGTGTGTTGGACAAAAGTAAGAGATTTATTCATATATTGTTACAAAAAGGGTATATTTGTAGATTAAATCTAAACCAATTTGACTTTATAATGGATAATATTTTCGATCAGGAAAATTTGCGTTATGCAATGATCGGGAGCGGAAGCTGGGCAACGGCCCTGGCTAAACTACTGATGAATAACCAAGAGAGGATCGCATGGTATGTTAGGGACGATGAGATGATAGAGCAGATGAAAATTTCCAACCACAATCCATACTACCTTCCCTCGGCCAAATTCGATCCAAACAGGATTTTTTTCAGCTCCGATATCAATGAAGTAATTGCAGAGGCCGATGTGCTGGTTTTTTGCATTCCCTCGGCATACTTCCTCCCCGAAGCATCCAAAATTACTGTTTCGCTGGATAACAAGTTTATAATAAGTGCAATCAAAGGGATTATCCCGGTTGACAACATAACCGTTGCCGAGTATTTCAACCAAAACTACAACATCCCTTTTTCCAGGATTGGAGTTGTGAGTGGCCCCTGCCATGCCGAGGAGGTTGCCATGGAGAGACTTTCTTACCTTACCCTGTCGAGCAAACATATAGAAGTTGCTCGTTCTTTGTGTGATGTTTTTGCTTGCAGTTATATCAAGACTGTCCCGGGAACCGATATCTACGGGGTTGAATTTGCAGCCGTTCTAAAAAATATCTATGCTGTGGCAGCCGGTATTTGTCACGCCCTCTCTTATGGGGATAATTTTATGGCTGTATTGATAACCAATGCTTTCCATGAGATGAGGGATTTTCTTCACGCCTCCCATCCCGATATCTCAAGGCAAACCTCAACCAGTGCTTACCTTGGCGACCTGCTCGTAACCTGTTATTCCCAGTTTAGCCGCAACCGCACATTCGGGAGCATGATAGGTAAAGGATATTCGGTGCAGTCGGCCCAGGTGGAGATGAACATGGTGGCAGAGGGATACTATGGAACCAAGTGTATTTATGAGATAAATAAAAAATATGGAGTTCATATGCCTATTGCAGAGGCTATGTACAAGATACTCTATGAACAGAAGTACCCGGCGTATGTTATTAAACAATTAACCGAAAATTTACAATAAAATGGAGAGCAAAAACAAGATATTAGATATTGATGTAAAAGGTATTACCCCTTTTATACACAGCCGGGAGCTCGAGTTGTCGCTATCCAAAGCATTGGAGGCATTTGACACTCTGATAACCCGCAAAGGGAGGGGCAACGATTACCTGGGATGGCTGGATTTGCCTACAGACAACAACAAACCGGAGCAAGATGCCATGAAAAAGATAGCTGCTGAGTGGAAGTTAAAAGCACAGGTAGTGGTTGTGATAGGCATCGGAGGGTCATACCTTGGTTCAAAAGCAGCACTCGAAGCATTGCTGCACCCATTTGCAAGTGAACTCGCTTTTAATCAAGGTCCGAAAATTCTCTTTGCAGGCCAAAATCTTTCTCAGGATTATATGGCAGAGCTGATGGACCTGTTGGAAGAAAAGGAGTATGCAGCAATAGTGATTTCAAAATCGGGCACAACTACCGAACCTGCAATTGCTTTCCGGATAATCAAAAAACACCTGGAGACAAAATACGGCAAAGAGGAGGCAGCTACCCGAATTGTTGCTGTGACTGACAAATCACGAGGGGCTCTTAAAGGGGTTGCCTCTAATGAGGGCTACCGTACTTTTGTAATCCCTGACGATGTGGGAGGGAGGTACTCCGTACTAACCCCGGTGGGCTTGCTGCCCATGGCTGTTGCCGGAGTAAATATTGATTCTATGATTCAAGGAGCTGCCAAAATGAGGGAGATATGTATGGAGAGGTCGGGCAATAATGTTGCAATTCAATATGCAGCCCTTAGGAACCTGCTCTATGGCAAAGGGAAAACCATTGAGATTCTTGTGAATTTCAATCCCAAGTTGCAATATTTTGCAGAGTGGTGGAAGCAGTTGTTCGGAGAGAGTGAGGGTAAGGAGGGGAAAGGGATATTCCCGGCCTCAGTTAACTTTACATCCGACCTTCACTCTATGGGGCAGTATATACAGGAGGGTGAGAGGATTATGTTCGAAACGGTGTTGGATGTGAAGCATCCTGCCCGCGAATATTCGGTAGGTAACGACCCGGCAGATGTCGACGGGCTTAATTTCCTTGCAGGCATGGAGGTGGAGCAGGTCAATAAAAAAGCACGTGCCGGTACCAAACTGGCTCATATTGATGGCGGTGTTCCAAACATTCTGCTCGAAGCGGAGAGGCTGGACGCATTCAACCTGGGGGCTCTTTTCTATTTCTTTGAATTTGCCTGTGGTGTAAGTGCATATATGCTTGGAATCAATCCATTCGACCAGCCTGGAGTAGAAGATTACAAACAAAACATGTTTGCTTTGCTGGGGAAACCTGGCTACGAAGAGCTTGCAGAAAAACTTAAGGAGAGGCTGTAACCCTCCCAAAACAGATTACCATGAAATTCCTTGAAAGCATCGCCCGTGGTTTCTATGATGAATACCAAGGGAGAATAAGAGAGTTGTGTTTTGTTTTCCCAAATAAAAGGTCGGCTCTCTTTTTTAAGAAGTATTTGTCGGAAATGGTTGACAAACCTCTTTTCTCTCCCCATATCACAACATTCAAAGACCTTGTGCTTTCACTTTCGGTCATCAGGGAGGCCGACCGTACGCAATTGTTGTTTGACCTGTACGAAACATACAGGGAGTTACTCCCCTCAGGTGAGAGTTTCGATGATTTCCTGTACTGGGGCGAAATCATAATAGGAGACTTCAATGACACGGATAAGTACATAGCAAATGCCAAACAGCTATTTTCCAATGTAAAAGAGTTAAAGCAAATTGAGAGTGATTACAGTTTCCTCTCACCGTCCCAGTTGGTGGCAGTCAAAAGGTTCTGGGAGGGGTTCCTTGCAGAGGGCGGCAGCGAAACTAAAGAGTCCTTTTTGAAGACTTGGGAAATCCTTTACCCTCTTTACAAGGCATTCAATCGAAAACTGGAGTCCAAAGGTTGTGCCTACGAGGGTGCCATATACAGAAAGGTGGCCACAATGGATGATATTGCCGACATGCTTTCCGATTACCGGGAGGTGGTGTTCGTGGGCTTCAATGCACTAAACAAGTGCGAACGGGACATCATGAAAAAGGTGCAACAAGCTGGTATTGCCGATTTCTACTGGGACTATGACCGTGAATTCATTAAGGACAAGGAGAACAAAGCCAGTTGGTTTGCAAATGAAAACCTCTCTGCCTTTCCCTCCAAAAGGGAATATGGATTGGCCGCCGTTCCGCTTGGCAAACCAACCGTAAATGTGATTGGGGCTGCCTCATTGGTGATGCAGGCAAAGATTGCCGGAGAGTTGCTTAAGGGATTCCCGGGCAGCGAAGAGAGTGCAGTTGTATTACCAGACGAGTCATTGCTGATGCCATTGCTTGGCTCGGTACCACCTAACATAGAAAGCATTAATGTTACCATGGGATATCCTCTTTCGGGGACTCCGCTGGTTTCACTTGTCAAAATGGTTGCACAGATGGAGTGGGATGAGAGGGGAATATATTTTAAAAAGGTTTTACCCCTGCTCAACCACAGCTTTATCCACAAGGTTGCCGGGGAGGAGGCCCGGGAGGTTGCATCGCGTATAAAAAGGGAGAACAGGGTATATGTACCGGGATCTTACTTTGATGGCAGCGAGGTGCTTTCACTGCTCTTTTCCAAGACCGGAGGCGACGACCCACAGCAGGAGTTGTGCGACAAACTACTCAATTTGCTCTCCATGTTTGCATCATGCAGCAGGAGTGACAAGATTGAGAAGGAATTCATCTACCATATCCGGAACGCTCTCACCCGTATCAAGGGCATAATGATTCCAATGAACATAAAAAGTTTCGGAAGGGTCCTTTCCATGATTACCGAAGGGATTTCAATTCCCTTTTCCGGGGAACCTTTGGCAGGTTTGCAGGTGATGGGTGTTTTGGAAACCAGGGCCCTGGATTTTGAGAATCTGGTAATATGCTCTGTCAACGAAGGTGTTTTTCCAAAGAAGAGTCCATCCAACTCATTCATTCCTTACAACCTTAGGGCAGGGTTCGGGTTGCCGGTAAAGGAACATGAAGATGCCCTTTACACTTATCTCTTTTACAGCTTGATTTCACGTGCTAAAAACGTAACCTTGATTTACGATACCCGTACAGATGGGTTGAAAAGCGGGGAGCCTAGCCGGTTTATCCTGCAGCTCAAATACCTCTATGACATGGTAGCTAAGGAGAGTGTTGTAAACTACAGAATTGAACCACACAACCATAAAGGGATTGTTGTGGAGAAGGATCCTGCAGTGATGGAGAGGATGGCTTCCCTTTTCCTCGGGGATGATGGTAAGGCACTTTCGGCGTCTGCCCTAAATAACTACATAGATTGCCCGCTGAAGTTCTATTTTTCCCAGGTGGAGGGGCTTGAGGCTGCCGAAGATGTGGAAGAGGGTGTTGAAGCCAACGAATTCGGTTCCATTTTCCATTTTGCCATGGAGCAACTATACAAACCCTTTTTAGGAAAAATGGTTACTGCAAAGGATATAGGGACGATTCTCTCCATGAAGGAGCAGATGGAATCTTTTGTAGACATGGGGTTTGCCAAATACAAGAACATGGATAGGCCCGTGGGGTATGCTTTATTGGTAAAAAAGATGATTGTCAAATACATGGAGATAACCCTCGGGCATGACAAAAGCATTGCGCCGTTTGTCTATTTGGAATCGGAAAAGAGTGTCAAGGGTAGTGTTACACTCCAAAACGGAGTGGTTGTGCCACTCAAAGGCTTCATAGACCGCCTGGACAAAACCTCTGCATTGAGGATTGTGGATTACAAGACAGGGAGCGGAGACCTTAAATACAATGGGATGGAATCCCTTTTTGACGGCACAAAGACAAACCGTAACAAAGTTGTTTTCCAGATGTTCATGTATGCGCTTTTGCTTGGTGAGAGCCAGGAAATGATAGCAGAGCCCTATTTCATAAGGGAACTGGCAAAAGGGAAATCCTGTTCGGAGTTCATTGCCGGGGAAAAACTTGACGAATACACCGGACGATTGAAGGTGTTGCTGCAAGAGGTTTTTGACAAAGAGGTACCATTCTCCCCAACCAGCAACACAAGGATTTGTGAATGGTGCGATTTCAATACAATATGTTATTAAAGGAGTGGTAATGGGACAACTCAAACTTATAAAGGCATCGGCAGGGTCGGGTAAAACTTACACCCTTACAAACGAATACCTGGAACTTCTTTCAAAAAAGGAGAGGGCATACCGTAATATTTTGGCTGTGACCTTTACCAACAAGGCCACCGAGGAGATGAAAAGGAGGGTGGTGGAGAGGTTGTATGCCCAGAGCCAAACTGACCCCGAATCGGCAAAAAGGCTTTCGGAGATACTTCACGATTACTCTGCATTTGCCATAAGTACCATAGACCGTTTTTTCCAGCAAACCATGAGGGCTTTTGCCCGTGAAATAGGGAAAAACGGGGCCTACGGCGTTGAGCTGGATACCGCAATGGTTTTGCAGGAGGCAATCGACAACATGATTTACAACCTGGACAAAGAAGAAAACAGTTATTTGCTTGAATGGCTCACCGCAATAGGCACCGAGTCGGTGGAGAGCGGGGAGGGGTGGAATTTCAGGAAAAAACTGGCAGAGCTGGCCAACGAGATTTTCAAAGAGTCTTTCAAACAGGTGGCCGGAAAAGAAGAGGGTTTTTTGATTGATAAGGGACAAATTGAAATTCTGCGGGGCGAGCTGATTGCAATAAAGAATGATTTTGAGGGAAAATTAAGAGCTATTGCCAAAAAGGCATTGGACTCCATTGAGAGGCACAACCTGTTGCTTCTACACTTCAAAGGTGGTTCAAGGAGCCCTTTGAATTTCTTTGCAAAGGTAGCAGACGGTTATATACCTGAGCTAAAGGATAGTTTGAGGGATATGGCATCTTCTCCCGAAAATATCACCACCAAAGCAACCATCAAAAGTGACCCTGCCCTTTACAACTCAATCGAGCAGTGCTGGAGCGATGGTTTGGCAGAGGCTATAGAAGAGCTCTGCTTATTGTATGATGCTGAATTACGTGGTTATATGTCGGCTGTGGCCGCCCTTTCCAACCTGCAGGTGATGGGTGTGATTGCCGATGTGGAGAGGTTTGTGCATGACTATACTACCGAACATAACGTGGTGCTGATTCCGGAGACTACTGAGCTCCTGAATAAAATAATTGATGGCAGCGATGCCCCTTTTATATATGAGAAAACCGGTACCAAGATAGACCATTTCATGCTGGATGAATTCCAGGATACCTCAATGTTACAATGGAAGAATTTTTTGCCACTTGTCCTCGACAGCCTCGCCAGAGGGATGGACAACCTTGTTGTGGGAGATGTTAAACAGAGTATTTACCGTTGGAGAGGCTCTGACTGGAGCCTGCTTAACAGCGGTATTTACAACGATATTCCCGATGGCAGCATTGCTTTGGCAGATTTAAAACATAACTGGCGCTCCTCCAAAAATATTATCGAGTTCAACAACGGTTTCTTCCCTTATGCCGGTATGGTTTGCAAAGAACATATTTCGGAAAACGAGACTGCTATATACACCGGTGCCGTCCAGGAGACCTCCCCTTCCAAAAGGGAGAGCGATGGATATGTATGGGTAAGTTTTATGGATAAGGAGGATGGGGCCGGATGGAAAGAGAGAGCACTTGGGTTGTGTGTGGAAAAAACCCGGAATTGTGTGGAGAGAGGTTTGAACATGAGCGATATCACATACCTGGTGAGGACCAATGACGAGGGGCAGATGGTTGTGAATGCACTGCTGCAGAATGGATTTCCTGTAATTTCGGACGAGGCACTTTTGATAGGCTCATCACCGGTGGTGAGGAAGGTTATTGCAATCCTTAAGTACATAATTGATCCGGGCGACAGTATCAACAACACAATAGCCCGATTTTTGGGGGTAGAGCCATCTGATGCACTGACTTTGTCGCATCTCCCTCTATACGAACTTTGCCAAGAGTGTTTAATGCTTGCTGGTAAAGGTTACGGGGAATCAGATTCGGTATTCATCAACTCTTTCCTGGATGTGGTATTGGAGCAGGGCAAAGGTGAGATGGCCGATATTGCCTCTTTTGTAAAATGGTGGGAAGAAAAGGGAAGCAAAAAAAGTGTACCTGCACCGCTTGGACAGGATGCGGTGAGGGTGATGACAATACACAAGGCCAAGGGATTGGGAATTCCCGTGGTTTTCCTTCCTTTCTTTGAATTGCCACTGGACCACAGGGGCAACAGGGGGCCGGTATTGTGGTGTTCCACTACCGGAAAGCCCTATTCACGCTTCCCGGTTTTACCTGTCAAGTACTCGTCCAAACTGGAAGGCACGGTGTTCGAGCAGGATTATTTCACCGAAAAGAGACGTAGCTACGTGGACAACCTCAACCTGGCTTATGTGGCAATGACCAGGGCCGAGAAGGAGATGTATTTGGTATGCCCTCCTTTGCCAATGAAAGGTGATTCCATCTCGGTTTCGACAATAATGGGTGGCTTTTTGGATGGTAAAATGGCCGGGAATGAATATTCTTTGGGAGAACCATCGGCCTATTTAGCAGCCAAACATGAGCCTTGTGATGGAGGTGTTGCAATGCCATTGTTTGCAAGTTATGAATCAGGTGATCGTATGAAGCTTGCATTGAGGGGAGAGGAATACTACAGAGAGAGCAGTCAAAGGGGATGGGGAGTGGTGATGCACCGGATAATGGAACTTATCGTTTGCGAGGATGACCTTGGGAGGGCTATTGAGACTGCCCTTTCCGAAGGTATCCTGCAACCCGGAATGAGGAACGAGGTTGAGGATTTTATAGGTCAGATGTTTCAAAGGGTGCGCGACAGGCATTGGTTTGACAATAGCTACAGGGTGTTCAGGGAGTTGGAGATACTTGTGCCGGGTGGTGGCTCAAAACGCCCCGACAGGGTACTTATGGGAGCAGAGGCCCAGGTTATCGATTTCAAGTTCGGCAAAAAACGGGAACAATCACACATCAACCAAGTAAGGCAATATATGTCACTTGTAAAGCAAGCCGGCACCGCCTACGTGAAAGGTTTTGTTTGGTACCCCGATGATAATGAGATAGTGGAGGTCTCCCTTTGACTGCTATAAAGAGGGTTGTTTGTTAAGCTTGTCCAATATGGAGATAAGTTGTGATGTGGTGCCGTCCTTGAGAATAACAACATGGTTTTTGTCCAGCAGGTAAAAAGATGGTGAGGGGCGTCTGTCATAGAGCCTTTTTTTTGTTACCTCCATCTCCAGGTCGTGCGTCACATTCCAGGCCGGGTTGAATTTTCCAATGCTCTCATTCCATTCCGGCAGGTTATCCCCGGTATAGACTGCCAAAAGATTGAGTACTTGGGATGCTTTTTCAAATGTTTTATTGTTGTTTAAAACTTCCAGGGATGCTTCGCATGCGGGGCACTTTGGTTCGTAAAACATTACCAATGTGTATTTTCCTTTGTAGTCATACAGGGAACTCTTTTTACCCTTGCTATTGACCATTACAAAGTCATTGGCCTTGTAACCAGGTCTGTTTTGTTTGGCAATGTGCAACTGCTCGCTATACCTTTGGCGGATGACCGGTATCAGGGAAGTGTCTGTAGAGAGTACCTCCAGCATTGATATGTACAGGGTTTCATTCCTGGCGGGGGAGTTTGGATCGTAAAGGGTGTTCTCTGCAAGCTCCAGCATGAAATCCTGCATGTTTCTTGGGGATTCCAGCACTTTTGTTGTCCATTCTTTCAAAGAGTTGGCTGCAACCGAAGAGTCGCCATGCCAGATGTGTTGAAGGTATTTGAAAAAAAAACCGCTGAGTGCTTTGGGGTTTTTCAGGAAGAGGGTGTCTGTGATATCTGTATTCTCCCAAAAATGTTGTGCAAGGTAACTGTGTGCAGCCACCTTGTCCGATATAGATAATGGAACCTCTGCCATGACCGGAACCGGTAGTAAAGAGCTCTCCTTTTCTTTGCTGCCTTTGCTGTTGCTGCATGAAATCGCAAAAAAGAAAGGGATTAAAGAGAAAAGCAAGATAGGTAAGAAAGGGTGTTTGTGCATGTGTCAAATATCTTTTGCCTTACAAAGTTATAAAACTTGTGGGGCTTTTGTTTGTTTACTATATTGTAATTTTTGAAATGAATATTAAAACTAAGATATTAAACAATGGATAGCACTAATAAATCTGACATTGCGGTAGCAGGGCTTGCAGTAATGGGAGAGAACCTGGTCCTGAACATGGAGAGCAAAGGATACAAAGTCTCTGTTTTCAACCGCACATATTCTGTTACCGAACGTTTTGTGAACGGGAGGGCAAAAGGCAAGGAAATTGAGGGTTACGAAACCTTGGAAGAGTTGGTCTCTTCCCTCAAAAGCCCAAGGAAGGTGATGCTGATGGTGAGGGCCGGTAAAGCTGTGGATGAATTGATTGCCTCTTTGGTGCCTTTGCTGGAAAGGGGGGATATCATCATTGACGGAGGGAATTCGGACCATACCGATACCTCAAGGAGGGTAGAGGAGCTTGAGCTAAAAGGGCTTTTGTATGTTGGTGCCGGTGTGTCAGGCGGAGAGGAGGGGGCCTTGAAAGGTCCTGCAATCATGCCCGGGGGATCTGCAGCAGCATGGCCTCATATAAAGCCGATATTCACCGATATTGCAGCCAAGGCCGGTGACGGGACCCCGTGTTGCGAGTGGGTGGGTCCTGCAGGGTCGGGCCATTTTGTAAAAATGGTGCATAATGGTATCGAGTACGGTGACATGCAGCTTATTGCAGAGGCATATTCTGTAATGAAGAATATGGCCGGGTACGGAAATGAGAAGATTGCCGATGTGTTTGAAACCTGGAACAAGGGTAAGTTGCAGAGCTATCTTGTTGAGATAACCGGCAACATCATGAAGCACAAGGAGAGTGATGGCTCCTATACTATAGACAAAATACTGGACAGGGCAGGGCAAAAGGGCACCGGAAAGCTTTCGGTGTTCAATGCCATGGAACTTGGGATTCCTTTGAACCTGATTGCCACGGCTGTATTTGAAAGGTCGCTGAGTTACTCCAAAGAGCTGAGAGTAAAGGCAGCATCTCGCTTGACAAGGTCACATGGAAAATTTGCTGTTCCCGAACCACAGGAGATACATGATTCACTTTATGCCTCCAAACTGGTCTCTTATGCCCAGGGATTCGATTTGCTGGAGACTGCTTCAAGAGAATATGGGTGGAAACTGGACCTTGCCTCAATTGCCAAAATCTGGCGCAACGGCTGCATAATCCGTTCGGGATTCCTGAACAAGATAGCAGAGGCATACTCCAAAACGCAAAAGCCGGAACATCTGTTGATGGACGATTACTTTAGGGAAGAGATACTCAATTCGCTCCCTGCCTGGAGCTCACTGGTAGCAAAAGCTGCAGTGGGAGGGGTTCCCCTGCCTGCATTCAGCAGTGCACTCAACTATTTCTATTCGTTAACTACCGAAAGGTTGCCGGCCAACCTGCTGCAGGCCCAAAGGGATTATTTTGGAGCCCACACTTTTGAGAGAGTCGATAAGGAGAGGGGACTTTTTTTCCATGTTAACTGGACCGGAGAGGGAGGCGAAACCAGTTCCGGGGTTTATAATGTTTAAGGTTGCCGATATGAAAGAGAATCTTATTATTATATTCGGGGGTAGCGGTGACCTGACATCCAGGAAGCTGATGCCTGCATTATACTCCTTGCATGAGAAATCATCAGGTAATTTCATGGTCTTAGCAGTAGGCAGGACAGGATTTGACAACGAAACTTTCCGGGAACATCTTCAATCTCTGGGAGACTACCCTTCCGGAAGTTTTTTGGAGAGAGTCTTCTATTTGCAGATGGACCCGTCCAAAGGGGAGGAGTACCATAAACTGACGGAACGGCTGGAAAAGTTCCAACAAAAGGAGTATCTTTTTTACCTTGCAACACCTCCTTCACTTTACGGAAAGATTCCTCTCTTCCTCAAAGAACATAAGCTGAATGAGGGGCACAAGATAATAGTTGAAAAGCCATTCGGCTACGATTTTGAAAGCGGTCACAAAATGAACCTGGTGCTCAAAGAGTCTTTCAAAGAGAGGCAAATATACAGGATAGACCATTATCTTGGGAAGGAAACCGTACAAAATATACTGGCACTCCGTTTTGCAAACACGATTTTTGAACCTATCTGGAACCGCAATTACATTGACAGGGTAGAGATTACCGCTGTCGAAAATATGGGTATTGGCAGTCGGGGTGGATTCTACGATGGAGTAGGTGCATTGAGGGATATGGTCCAGAACCACCTTATACAGTTGCTTGCCCTTGTTGCAATGGAACCTCCTGTGGTTTTTGGAGAGAGGGAGTTCCGGGATGAGGTTGTGAAGGTATACAACTCCCTCAAGCCTTTGCAAAAAGAGGAGATCCCTTCCAGGGTTGTGAGGGGACAGTATATAGAGGGAGAAAAGAAGGGGGTTATGGCCACTGCATACCGCAAGGAGAAGGGTGTGGACCCCGGGTCCTATACCGAGACTTTTTTGGCAATGAAGGTGAATATTGCCAACTGGCGTTGGGAGGGGGTGCCCTTCTATATCAGGACGGGTAAACAAATGCCCACCAAGGTTACCGAGATAGTGATCCACTTCCGGCAAACCCCGCACCGGCTGTTCAGTTGCAGGGAGGAGTGTCCGGAGCAAAACCAGTTGATAATAAGGATACAGCCCAACGAAGGGATGGTGCTCAAATTCGATATGAAAATTCCTGGCAGCCAGTTCAATATTACCCAGGTGCCCATGGAGTTCACATACGACAAGCTTGGGGATTTGGGCAATCTGGATGGCTATTCCAGATTGCTGGAAGAGGCTCTAAAAGGAGACAACACCCTGTTTACCCGCAGTGATGCCGTTGAGGCAAGCTGGAGGTATTTTACCCCAGTGCTTGAGTATATGGACTCGCAGCCGGGGTTACCTCTGCATGGTTACCCTGCAGGAAGCTGGGGCCCGCTGGAGAGTGAAGCTATAATAGATAACGGCCACAAATGGACCAATCCTTGTAAGAATTTAACCAATACCAACAAATATTGTGAATTGTGATGATGGGAAAATATGATGCAGCACACGCCCTCACACGGGCCTTTATGAATATCGTAAATGGCAAAAAGGAGGGAGAGTATGCAAATATCGCTTTGTCCGGGGGGAGTAGCCCTTCGGTTCTTTTTTCTTTGTGGAGCGGAGAGTACAAGGAGATGATCCTTTGGGAGAGGGTGCGTTTTTTTTGGGTGGATGAGAGGATGGTCCCTCCCGAAAACAAGGAGAGTAATTTCGGGAATGCAAAGCGGGAGTTGCTGGAAAGGGTGCCTTTGCCTGCCGGGTCGGTTCACAGGATCATGGGTGAAAACGATACTGCAGAAGAGGCTGTAAGGTACAGCAAACTGGTATCTTCCCTGCTGCCAGTAAAGGAGGGTTTCCCGGTGTTTGACCTTGTATTGCTCGGGATTGGCGAAGATGGCCACACCTCTTCAATTTTTCCGGGTCAGGAATATTTGTTGGATTTTCCGCAACCTTTTGCCCCTTCTGTCAACCCATATAGTGGACAGCCTCGTGTAGCCATGACAGGCAAAACCATTTTGTTAGCATCAAAAGTGGCTTTTTACCTGAACGGTAGCGACAAACAGACAATCCTTGATAAGGTGATGCAAAAAGAGGCTCAAAACCTTTTCCCGGCTGCCTGGATCTTGGATAAGATTGGAGCGGGAGCGGTTTTTTATGACCAACCTCCTGTTTTATCTGATAATTGAAATGCTCACCTTTGGTATATGAAAACCTTTTTTATCTTTGTAAAGAGATATAAAAGAAATTGGTAAGTTCAAATTATCCATAGATGGAAGATATTTTCAAACCGGACAGGATTCGTAATACTCTCGAGAGATTGATTCACAACCTGCCCGGTTTCGTATACAGATGTAGAAATGACCAGCAATGGACCATGCTTTTTATAAGCGACCAATGTGAACGTATTACCGGTTATTCTGCCGGGGAATTAACTGGTAATAAGTTTATTTCGTATGATGAAGTGATAGAACCGTCTTACCGGGAATACCTGCATGAGCGATGGGTGGACGTGATCAGGAACAAGGAGGTGCTTAAGGAGGAGTACAAGATTGTCCGCAAGGATGGGCAGGAGAGATGGGTTTGGGAGCAGGGCAGGGGTGTCTATGACGAGGTGACCGGAGAACTCTTGTACCTGGATGGTTATATCACAGATGTTACCGAAAGGGTGGAGGCCTATGAAAACCTGCTCCTCGCCAACCAGGAGTTGACTGAAGCAAACAAACGCAGGGAAGAGGCAATGACCCTAAAGTCTCAGTTTCTGTCCAATCTTTCCCATGAAATCAGGACTCCCGTAAATGCCATAATGGGTTTTACGCAAATATTGAGCGAGGAGGGGTTGAGCAATGAAGATAAAATTGATTGCCTTGAGATAATACACAAAAGCAACAGGTCTCTTTTAAAATTGATTGATGATATTGTGCAGGCTTCAAAAATTGAGACCAACCAATTGAAACCACATATCTCCAGAATGACAGCCGGCGAACTCTCAAGGGAGCTGGGAAAGGCCGGTACCCAATTGTTGCAGGAATATGATAAGGTCAACCTGGAGTTAACAACTATTGAAGGGACTGCCAATGAAGGATTGATCGTTTTTACTGACAAGGAGTTTGTAAAGGATATTGTGTTAAGGCTGTTGGATAATGCAGCGAGGTTCACGGAAATCGGTTCGGTTCATCTGCATATTTTCATTTCCGATGACAAGTCACAGTTGTTTTTTGATGTTTCCGACCAGGGATATGGGATTAAAAAGGAGGTAGAAGCAAACCTTTTCAAAAGTTTCTACCGTGCTGATGACCCGATCAACACAAGGACAAGGGGGGCCGGTCTGGGGTTGTTTATCTCAAAGTCTTGTGCCATGTTGCTTAA
>WARP01000112.1_pt1 | contig 59399 bp, 57 predicted proteins | sample 4769151 | NCBI WGS metagenome assembly WARP01 (sample SAMN08893023, study PRJNA449175) | gut metagenome | isolation source: rumen sample fed with dry roughage | host: cow | place: India: Nagpur | collected 2016
TTGTTCGTCAGCCTTTGGTCCTTACAGAACTCACCGAAGCATTTGACTTCCACGTCAATGTTCACGGTGGTGGTGAAAGCGGTCAGGCTGGTGCAATCCGTCATGGTATTACCCGTGCCCTTATTGACTATGATGAAACATTGAAATCATCACTGTCCAAAGCGGGTTATGTAACCCGTGACGCACGTGAAGTCGAGCGTAAAAAAGTCGGTTTCCACAAAGCACGTCGTCGCAAACAGTTCAGCAAACGCTAATCTGTTTACGAATCAAAAAAAGACCGCTTATGCGGTCTTTTTTGTTTGTGGCTGCAGATGTTTGTGCTGTGAAACACAGTGAAGCAAAGCCAGCATGTAATTTTCAGGCAAGTTGAACCAATTTCGTGTAAAAACACTCATAATGTGGTGCAATAACCGTTTAGAAAACGTTTAAGCCCATATTCAATTAACAAAGGATTTAACAATGGCATCTTCTTCCGCCCAGATCAAGGTTGGCATAGTCGGTGGTACTGGATATACCGGCGTGGAATTACTGCGTCTTTTATCTGCACACCCCAATGCAAGGCTTCATGCAATTACCTCGCGCAAGGAAGAAGGCATGCCGGTTGCAGACATGTTCCCCAACCTGCGCAAGCATGTCGACCTGGCTTTTTCCGCCCCTGAAAATGCCGCACTGTCAGAGTGTGATGTGGTTTTCTTTGCAACGCCTCATGGCGTCGCCATGGCCCAGGCCCGTGCCCTGATTGATGCTGGTGTAAAAGTGATTGACCTGGCTGCCGATTTTCGTTTGCAAGATACTGCGGTTTTTGAGAAATGGTACAAAATGCCTCACGCCTGTCCCGATGTGTTAAAAGACAGTGTTTATGGTCTGGTTGAGCTTAACCGCGAAAAAGTGGCTGGAGCACAGGTCATTGGCAATCCCGGTTGCTATCCTACTACCGTGATCCTTGGGCTGACTCCCTTGCTTGAAAAAGGCCTGGTCAATGTGGACAACATCATTGCCGACTGCAAATCGGGCGTGTCCGGAGCGGGCCGTAAAACCGAAGTGGGTAGCCTGTTTTCCGAAGCCAGTGACAACTTCAAGGCTTATGGCGTCTCAGGCCACCGCCATCACCCGGAAATTGTCGAGCAACTGGCGAAAATTGCTGGCCAGCCGGTAGGCCTTACCTTTGTGCCTCACCTGGTGCCCATGATCCGGGGTATGTTGTCCACCATTTATGTAAAAATCAAACCTGAAGCCATGGATACCGATTTTCAGGCATTGTACGAGCAGCGCTACCAGCATGAAGCGTTTGTTGATGTCATGCCCGCTGGCAGCCTGCCGGAAACCCGTTCGGTTCGCGCCTCCAACCAGTTGCGCATTGCCTTGCATCGTCCAGGTAACGGAGATACCTTGATTGTGGTGGTCGTACAGGATAACCTAGTTAAAGGTGCAGCCGGCCAGGCAGTACAAAACATGAATGTGTTATTTGGTTTGGATGAGCAAACAGGTCTGAATCAAGTGGCTATTCTCCCTTAAGGGGCCGTAAAACAATGGCAGCACGTATTTTTCTTTTGGCCGTCGGTGTCGTGGTCGGAGCAACCAGTAGCTATTACATTACCCAAAATGTCGTTCAGCGCAAAATGCTGGGTATGGAAAACGAACAGATCGCATTGCTGACTGATAAGGTCAAACAGGGAGAATTGCAGATCCAGTCACTGCAGGGCAAACTGGATGCGGCCAATGCACAAATGGTAGTAGACAAGGGTACGATTGTTGAATTTAACCGGCAGGTCTCGAAGCTTCAGGATGAGTTAAGCAGAAGTACCGAGGAATTGCTGCGCTATGAGCAGCTTATTCCTTCCAAAAGCAATATGCACGTGAGCGTCAGGGAGTTTGATGCGGTCAAGGAAGGTGCCCGAATCCGTTACAAGGTAATGCTAACGCGCACCCAGAAACAGCCGCCGGTTTTCAATGGGCGACTGCACTTTGAGGCCAAGGGCAAGATGAATGGCAAGGTCACAACCGTGGTCCTTAAGCCTGAACCGGTTACCAAGCCGGAAGGAAACGGTAAGTCGTCAACAGAAAAGGCGGCCAATAATGTCCTTAATTTGAAGTTCAGCAGAATTGAGCTGGCGCAGGGCTTGCTGGTTATTCCTGACGGTTTTACCCCCGAAAGCATCACCCTGAAAGTGGTAGAGGGTAAAAATACACGTGTGACACGTACGCTAAAGCTTAAGTCTTAGTTTGTGGTTATGCTAAAATAGTTTTGTTATAGGCATGTCTGCCTGTTTTATTTGGGTGACTGTATCTCACCAGGAGTAAGTATATGAGTAGCGTTTTAGAGTCAGTAGACTTGCAGGCTCCTCCAGTGCCATTGGTTTTCACCGATGCGGCTGCAGCTAAAGTCAAAGATTTGTTAATCGACGAAGGTAACCCTGATCTCAAACTGCGTGTCTTTGTGCAGGGTGGTGGTTGTTCAGGTTTCCAGTACGGTTTCACTTTTGATGAAGTCGTCAACGACGACGACACTTCTATCGATAAAGACGGCGTTCAGTTGTTGGTAGATCCCATGAGCTTCCAATATCTGGTGGGTGCCGAAATCGATTACAAAGAAGATATTGAAGGGTCTCAGTTTGTCATTCGTAACCCGAATGCCCAAACAACTTGTGGCTGTGGTTCTTCTTTTTCGGTTTAATTGCCTAAACGGTAATTTTTCCCTTATGCCATGCTGGACATAACATCTGGCGTGTATAAATAAAAAAACGGGCCCGTGTGCTTTACACGGGCCCGTTTTTTATGGTTCAGGAAAAAACCGGTGACAGCACGGTAGGCTTAGCGGTTTCGGCCTTATTTGGGTAGTCGGTGGTGTAATGCAGGCCCCGGCTTTCTTTGCGTGCCAGTCCGCATTGCAACATCAGGCAGGCAACATCCAGCATGTTATTTAGCTCTATTTCATTCAAGTTTGAGTCTTGTAAACAATTGGATGCGGAAAAATGGGCTACTTTTCTACTCGTTTCCACGCTTCTGCTTGGGAATGCATAATCTTTTGCCACACTATTGTTGAGTAATTGTGCTTTCCATGACTTCAGTTGGCTTAATGCCGTCTGCATGCCGGCATCATTGCGCACAATGCCAAAACACTGTGTCATCAGTTGTCTTAGGCTGTTTTTGTTTGGCGCATGGCTGGCTTCTGGCTGGCTGTTGCTTGCCGGTGCAGGGCTGATATGAATGGTATGCTCATAAACCGCAGGTGTTTCCCAGGGCAGGCCGGCCGTAATGCTATTGGCAATACTTCTGCCGGTCACAATGCATTCCAGCAAAGAATTGCTGGCTAGGCGATTGGCGCCATGCAGGCCGGTGTAAGCCGTTTCGCCGGCGCAATAAAGTCCCTTCAGGTCTGTTTGCCCATTGCGATTAACCAGCACGCCGCCGCAGGTGTAATGGGAGGCCGGGGCAACCGGAATGGGGGTGGTGCAAATATCAAGCCCGTGTGACAGGCAGGTTTCATGAATCATCGGGAAATGATGCAAAATCTGCTCTTTGGGTTTGTGGGAAATATCCAGCAAGACATGGCTGGTGCCGTTTTTCTTCATTTCTGATTCAATGGCCCGTGCAACGATGTCGCGCGGTGCCAGTTCAGCACGTTTGTCGTAGCTGGGCATGAAGCGGCTGCCGTCGGGGCGCAGCAATACGCCTCCTTCACCCCGTACCGCTTCTGAAATCAAAAAAGTGGGCGCATTGGGTAGTGCGAGGGCGGTTGGGTGAAACTGGATAAACTCCATATTGGCTACCCGGCAGCCGGCACGCCAGGCCATGGCAATGCCATCACCGGTGGCAATTTCCGGGTTGGTGGTATGGGTAAACAGCTGGCCGGTACCGCCGGTGGCCAGTACCGTATTGGGCGCCAGAAAAGTTTCCATTTCGCCAGATTGCCGGTTAAGCACCTTGACCCCAATGCATTCGGACGCATTTTCGCGACTAGTCAGCAGTGCGACCGAGGTGCGCTGTTCAAAAATATGAATATTGGGGCACTTGCCCAGCAGGGATTGCAGGGTTTGGGTAATGACATGCCCGGTTTTGTCCGACGCATGGGCAATCCGCCGCCAGGAATGGCCGCCTTCAAGGGTTAAATGCAACTGCTGGTCGGATTCATTACGCGTAAAATCCACCTGGTGTGACAGCAGCCATTGCAGGGCATCAGTCGAATGCTCAACAATGTGGGTAACTGCTTCTTTTTCACATAAACCGGCACCGGCAACCAGGGTGTCATTAATGTGTCGCTCAAATGAATCCTGGCTGTCCCAAACGGCGGCAATACCGCCTTGCGCCTTGTCGCTGGCGGTATTGATAAGCGCATCTTTACTTAAAATGGCAATGCGGTGGTTGCTTGGCAATGACAGCGCCACCGACAACCCGGCCAGGCCACTGCCAATAATGATGGTATCAAAATCGTGTTTCATGCTGCTTATGCGGCTCCGATATGCTGGAACAGTTTCATGTCCTGGACCAGGTCGCCGCTGGCCTTGACCGATTTTTTATGGGCTTCGGCAAATTGCAGCATCCGGTCAATTGGCAGGCGGGCGCGTTGGGCCATGTCTTTATCCAGTAAGACTTCGCCGGAGCCGTTTGTCAGGCATTGCTTGACGCCGGCCAATCCGTTCATGGCCATCCATGGGCAAAAGGCACAGCTTTTACAGGTTGCGCTATTGCCGGAAGTGGGAGCTGAAATGAAGGTTTTGCCAGGTGCCCGTTTTTGCATTTCGTGCATGATGCCGGCATCGGTGGCCACAATAAACTCTGTTGCAGGCAAATCGATGACGGCTTGAATAAGCTTGCTGGTTGATCCGGCTACATCGGCCAGTGCCGTTACTGATGCCGGTGACTCGGGGTGTACTAGCACTTTGGCGTTGGGATATTGTTCTTTCAGGCTGGCCAGTTCGGCGGCCTTGAATTCATTATGGACCAGACAGGAACCTTGCCATAAAAGCATATCGGCGCCAGTGTTGTCCTGAATGTATTGACCCAGGTGACGGTCTGGGCCCCAAATGATTTTTTCGCCTTTTTCATGCAGGTAGCTGACAATTTCCAGGGCGATGGAAGAGGTGACAACCCAATCGGCGCGCGCTTTTACTTCGGCACTGGTATTGGCATACACAACGACGGTTCGGTCTGGGTGGGCATCACAGAAAGCGCTGAACTGGTCGGCAGGGCAGCCCAGATCCAGTGAGCATTCGGCTTCCAGGGTGGGCATCAGCACGGTTTTTTCAGGGCTTAGCATTTTGGCGGTTTCACCCATGAAGCGAACACCGGCCACAATCAGAGTAGAGGCTTCATGGTCACGGCCGAATCGGGCCATTTCAAGCGAGTCTCCCACACAGCCATTGGTTTCAAGCGCCAGGTCTTGCAACACGGGATCTACATAATAATGGGCCACCAGAACGGCATTTTTGCTTTGCATGAGCTGCCTGATTTCCTGAATATATTGCTGCTCTTGCTTGAGAGAGAGCGGGGCGGGTATCTTGGCCCAGGCCTTGCCGACTATCGTGGCTTCCTGACTGTCAGGAAGGACAGAGGCCATGCAGGTTTGCCCGTTAAGCGTGGCGGTTTGCAACAAGGGTTGGTCAAATTCAAAGGCTTTCTGTTCGGTGTGTCCCATGGTTTTTCAAATAGTGATTTTTAAAAAAGCCAATTATGCTCTTTATGAGTATAAAACGCAAAATATTTTTATGTATCGACTTTTTTTCTTCATTAAGGCTGTTGCAAATAGTTTTGCCCGGCTAGACACTTCCAGATACAATGCCTATGCCAATATTCAATCATCAATAGCCATAAAATATGCCGGCTTCAGAAACCTCCATTACCCAGAACGAGGGCGCCAGCGAGCTGGTTGCCGTGTTAATTGCCATCACCCGCTTTTCCGCCCGTGTCTTAACGGTGCTTGATGGACAATCCTTGCCCTTTGGTGCCCTGTCTCCGGTTCACCGTTCCTTGCAATCAGGAGTCAGGCAATGGGTTAAAACCCAGACCCGGCAGCCCATGGGATATGTAGAGCAGCTGTACACGTTTGTGGACACCACCCGAACCCGTTTGTCGGGGCATCCGGTGCTGTATGTCAGTTACCTGGGTTTGGTTAAGGAAATTGATGAAAGCCAGCTTGAGGCACATGCCAGCTGGCAGGACTGGTATTTTTATTTTCCCTGGGAAGACCACCGGCAAGGACTGGTGCCCTGGGTAACCCAAACGTTATTGCCGCAATTGCAGGATTGGATTAGCCAGGAAAGCGACCCCATGGCCCGTATCAACCGGCAACGCCGGGTGGACATGTGCTGGGGCCTGAACGGATTTGACTGGGTAGAAGAGCACGTGCTGCTGCGTTATGAGCTGATGTATGAGGCTGGCCTGATTCCCGAGGCCCCCAATTGCCGGGATATCGGATTGGGGCACGCCGAGATTGGGTTCCCTATGCAGCGGGATCATCGTCGGGTTTTGGCCACGGCCATGTCACGCCTTCGTGCAAAAATCAAATACCGGCCTGTTATTTCCGAGCTGATGCCAGCCGAATTTACTCTTTTTCAATTGCAAAAAAGCATTGAGGGGCTGGCGGGCGTAGAACTGCATAAGCAGAACTTTCGCCGGCTGATGCAGCATCAGGACCTGGTGGAAGAAACCGGAAAAATGACTGCGCAGGATCGTGGCAGGCCGGCTCGCTTGTACAGGTTCAAGGATCACGTTTTGCTGGAAAACATTTTGGCCGGCAGCAAATTACCACAAATAAAATAATTGTCGCGGGCGTTCAGGCCGGGTAATAGGCGCCCAGAACGGTTTTGCGCCTGGCACCACTGACTGAAGGCGTGCCTGCGGGAACCTGGTAGCAATTGGCCCAGGCCAGCCAGGCAAAAGCCAGTGCTTCCATGGATTGGCTGGCGACTCCGTAATCTTCACAGCGTCTTACCTGAAGGCCCGTACGCACTGCCAGTTCCTGCAACAAGGGGCCGTTCAGGGCGCCACCGCCACAGGCAATGATTTCCTGTGTTTCAGGGGCATGCGCACGAATTGCGCAGGCAATGGTTTGGGCGGTTAGTGCGCGCAGGCTGGCCTGTACGTCAGGGGCGGAAACTTTTTCTTCAAAGCGGGCCAGCATGGCATTGAGCCAGTTTGGATTGAACAGGTCACGCCCAGTTGATTTGGGCGGTGGCAGCGCAAACCAGGGTTCGGCATTCAGCATGAAATTCAGCAAAGATTCATTCACGACGCCGCTGGCACCCCATTGTCCGTTATGGTCGTATTCTTTGCCGGTGTGGCGCTGGCACCATAAATCCATCAGTACATTGGCCGGTCCGGTATCAAACCCTGTGACTTCTTTTTCAGGGTGCAGGATGCTGATATTGGCCATCCCGCCCAGATTCAACACGGTTACGGGCCGGTGAGTGCTGAACAGGGCCTGATGAAAAGCGGGTACCAGTGGCGCACCTTGGCCGCCAGCGGCAATATCCTTGCTGCGAAAATCGGCAACGACGGCAATATTGGTAAGCTCGCTTAATAATGCGGGCGCATTCAGCTGAATGGTATAACCCAGTTCAGGGCGATGGCGTACGGTTTGGCCATGTGCGCCAATCGCCGTGACTTGTTCGGGGGCCAGTTCTGCCTGTTGCAGCAGTAACTGGCAAACTCCGGCATACAAATGCGCCAGCTCATTGGCGGCCAGGCAGGATTTTTCCAGTTCGTTGTGGCCTGCGGCATTGAGCTCAAGAAAGCGCTCTCTTAGCAAGGCAGGCATGGGCAGGCTGGCCTGGCCAAGGATGCGAGGACGCTGTTCGGGTGAAAATGCGGCAATGACCCCATCAACGCCATCGGTGCTGGTGCCAGACATGAGGCCAATGAAAAACTGAGTGTCCCGTACCTGAGGCATATGCAATTTGAATTTGGATAAAAAGGTATAATTTAGCACTGAATCGCAGGAAAAAAGCGATAATAGCAGATCTACCTGATTATCATCCTGGTTACATTTTGTCTCCGGGATGTTTATGTTTTGCATTGGATAAAGTTTTTTATGTCATCTTCCGAATCACCTGTTTCACCAGAAGTACAAAATGACTTGCGTATTGTTTTGCGCGGGTGCGATGAGCTGCTGGTAGAGTCAGAGTTTGTCAAAAAGCTGCAAAAGAGCCGTGATACCAATACGCCTTTGCGTATCAAGCTAGGCCTGGATCCCACCGCTCCTGACATTCACCTGGGTCATACCGTTGTCCTTAACAAAATGCGTCAGTTGCAAGACCTTGGGCATAATGTCATTTTCCTGATTGGCAATTTTACCTCGATGATTGGTGATCCTAGCGGGCGCAATGCAACCCGTCCGCCACTGACCAAAGAACAGGTCGAAGAGAACGCAAAAACTTATTACGCCCAGGCCAGCATGGTGCTAGACCCCGAGCGTACCGAAATTCGTTACAACGCCGACTGGTGTGAACAGCTGGGTGCCAGTGGCCTTATCCAGCTTGCCTCACGCTATACGGTGGCCCGCATGATGGAGCGCGATGATTTTACCAAGCGCTTCAAGGGCGGCGTGCCTATTGCCGTACACGAATTTTTATATCCCTTGCTGCAAGGCTACGACTCTGTCGTGCTCAAGTCCGACCTTGAACTGGGTGGTACCGACCAGAAGTTCAATCTGTTGGTGGGTCGTGAGCTGCAAAAAGAATATGGCCAGGATCCCCAGTGCGTGTTAACCATGCCCTTGCTGGTGGGTCTTGATGGCGTCGACAAGATGTCCAAATCCAAGAACAATTACATTGGCATTACCGAAGCGCCTGACTCCATGTTCGGCAAGCTCATGTCCATTTCAGACACGCTCATGTGGAGCTACTACGAGCTGCTTTCTTTCCTTTCCATGGAAGAAATTGCCGGCCTTAAAAAGCAAACTGAAGAAGGGCGCAATCCGCGTGATATCAAGGTCATGCTGGCCCAGGAAATTATTACCCGTTTCCATTCAGCTAAGGCGGCAGAAGAGGCCTTGGCCAACTTTGAAGCCCGCTTCCGTGATGGCGCCATCCCCGATGACATGCCGGAAATCCAGTTGCCGGGTGGCCCATTGGGTATTGTCAAGGTGCTCAGGGAATCGGGCCTCTCCAGTTCCGGCTCCGAAGCCCAGCGCAATATCGAGCAGGGTGGCGTTCGGGTTGATGGCCAGCGGGTTGAAGATAAATCCCTGCAGCTCGCCGCAGGAACTTATGTTGTGCAGGTAGGCAAACGCAAATTTGCCCGCATTACTGTCAATTAATTGTATTCCATCTATTAACATCAGGTTTTATTGGGGGATCTATGAAATTACTCAGTCAGTCAATCGTCAACGGGCAGGCCATTCACCCTCGCTATGCTTTTGGCAAACAAGATGCGGTGGCACATATTGCACTGTCCGATAATTTGAGTCCGCATTTCTCATGGGAAGGCGCACCTGAAGGCACCCGGTCTTTTGTGTTGATTTGCCGTGACCCGGATGTGCCCAGTAAACCCGATGATGTAAACCAGGAAGACCGTGAAGTGCCGGCCGATCTGCCCCGCGTTAATTTTTATCACTGGGTACTGGTTGATATTCCTGCCAATGTTACGGTCATTGAAGAAGGTGAGTTCTCCAATGAGGTAACCCCTAAAGGCAAGAATGGCCCAATGGCGCCACGTAATATGCGTCAAGGGATCAATGACTACACTTCCTGGTTTGCCAACGACCACGACATGAAAGGCGATTACTACGGCTATGATGGCCCTTGCCCCCCTTTCAATGACGCGTTGGTCCACCGTTATGAATTTACGCTTTATGCCCTGGATATAGAAACGGTTCCACTCGAAGGCCGCTTTACTGCCGAAGATGTCCTCAAGGTCATCAATACGCATATTTTGGCCAGCGACAGCATTACCGGCTTGTATACACTCAATCCTAAAGTGACCATTTAACTTTTTGCTTTTTATAAATTTAGGAAAACACATGTTTGATCGTTCCCTAACCCTGGACAAAGTCGATCCCGAATTGTGGGATGCCATCCAGAAAGAAAATGTACGTCAGGAACAGCATATCGAGCTGATCGCCTCTGAAAACTACACCAGTCCTGCTGTTATGCAGGCACAGGGCACACAGCTTACCAATAAGTATGCCGAAGGCTATCCAGGCAAGCGTTACTACGGTGGTTGCGAGTTTGTAGATATTGCCGAGCAATTGGCCATCGACCGCCTGAAAGAACTGTTTGGTGCTGAAGCCGCCAACGTTCAGCCCAATTCCGGTTCACAAGCCAACCAGGGTGTTTACATGGCTGTCCTGAAACCGGGCGATACCGTTCTGGGCATGAGCCTGGCCGAAGGTGGTCACCTGACACACGGCGCTTCCGTTAACGCCTCTGGCAAACTGTACAACTTCATTCCTTACGGACTGGATGAAAACGAAGAGCTGAACTACGCACAAGTAGAACAACTGGCCAAAGAGCACAAGCCAAAACTGATCGTTGCCGGTGCTTCTGCTTACTCACTGCGTATCGACTTCGAGCGCATGGCTAAAATTGCCCACGACAACGGTGCCCTGTTCATGGTTGACATCGCTCACTATGCAGGCCTGGTAGCCGGTGGCGAATACCCCAACCCCGTGCCACATGCTGATTTTGTCACGTCCACGACTCACAAATCACTGCGTGGTCCACGTGGCGGCGTGATCATGATGAAAGCGGAATACGAGAAAATCATCAATTCAGCGATTTTCCCTGGTATCCAGGGTGGTCCGTTGATGCACGTGATTGCCGGTAAGGCCGTTGCCTTCAAAGAAGCCCTGGCGCCTGAATTCAAAGACTATGCCAAACAGGTTGCCCTGAATGCCAAAGTCTTGGCGGAAACCCTGGTAAAACGTGGTTTGCGTATTGTGTCTGGCCGTACCGAAAGCCACGTCATGCTGGTAGACCTGCGTGCCAAGGGCATTACCGGTAAAGAAGCCGAAGCTGTCCTGGGTGATGCCCATATCACGGTTAACAAAAACGCCATCCCGAATGATCCTGAAAAACCATTCGTGACCAGCGGTATCCGTTTGGGTACACCTGCCATGACAACCCGTGGCTTTACCGAAAAAGAAGCCGAACTGACCGCCAACCTGATTGCCGATGTCCTCGACAATCCACGTGATGCTGCCAATATTGCGGCTGTCCGTGAAAAAGTCAATCAATTAACCGCACAGTTCCCGGTTTACAAATAATTTGCTGACAAGCAGCGCCTGCTCCGGCAGGCGTTTTACTTTAAGGTTTCTTTCAGATGAAATGTCCGTTCTGTGCTCACTCTGAAACCCAGGTGGTGGATTCCCGGGTTTCCGAAGACGGTGATACCATACGCCGGCGTCGCCGCTGTCTGGATTGCGACAGGCGTTTTACCACCTATGAGCGGGTGGAACTGTCCATGCCAACCATCGTCAAAAGAAACGGAACGCGCGTAGAGTTTGATATTAAAAAATTGCATGCCAGCCTGAAGCTGGCCTTGCGTAAACGGCCGGTGTCCACCGAAGCTCTTGAGGCCGCCGTTGCCCGCATTCAGGAGGCCTTGCTGAATACACCGGGCAAGGAAGTTTCTACCGGACACATTGGTGAACTGGTTATGAATGAGCTCAAGCAACTGGATCAGGTTGCCTATGTGCGTTTTGCCTCGGTTTATAAAAGTTTTGAAGATATTGGCGAGTTTGTAAAGGCCATTCAGGAAATGCAGGTGCCGGTAAACGCCAGCAAGCTGGAAAAGAAATAGGAAAGGATCTGTTTTGACCCAGCCTGATGATTTTTACTGGATGAACAAGGCACTGGAGCAAGCTGCTTCGGTCATGTTCGTTACCACCCCCAACCCCCGGGTGGGTTGTGTGATTGTTAAAAACCAGCAATTGCTGGGGCAGGGCGCAACCCAAAAAACGGGTGGCCCGCATGCCGAAGTCTGTGCCATTCGTGATGCACAGGAAAAAGCGCATGACCTGGCTGGCAGCACTTTTTATGTAACCCTAGAACCCTGCAGTCATTATGGCAAAACCCCACCTTGTGTGGATGCCATTATTGCGGCCAAACCAGCCCGCGTGGTCATTGCCATGGCAGACCCCAATCCTTTGGTGGGGGGCAGGGGGATTGCCAAATTGCAGGCAGCAGGCATAGAGGTTGCCAGTAACCTGCTAGCCGAACAGGCACTGGCACTCAACCCCGGGTTTATTTCGCGCATGACAACTGGCCGTCCCTGGGTGTGGACCAAACTGGCGTCTTCACTGGACGGACGCATGGCCTTGTACAATGGGCAATCACAGTGGATTACCAGTGCAGCGGCCCGTGCCGACGGGCATTACTGGCGTGCCAGAAGTTGTGTGGTGTTAACCGGTCTGGGTACCGTCTTGCATGATGATCCGCTCATGACCGTGCGTTCAATCGCTACCCCACGCCAGCCTGTTCGCGCCATTATCGACAGCCGGTTTGTAGTTCCGGAAACTGCCCGGATATTCAATGGCGATCTGGTATGGGTGTTTACCACTCATTTGGATGAAGCCAAGGCGGCCCGTCTGCAAGCCAAAAACGTGCAGGCAATTGCCATGCCCGAAAAAAATGGCCATGTTGATCTGGATGCTGTGCTTGACTGGATGGGCGGGCAGCAAATTAACGAAGTACATGTAGAAGCCGGACCCGGACTTAACGGTGCTTTGCTGCAGGCAGGTTTGCTAGATGAACTGCTGCTGTATATGGCACCTAAGATACTGGGTGATGCCCATGGCTTGTTCCGTTTGCCTGTCTTGAATGCATTGGATCAGGCTTACCAGTTTGATTTTTTTGAAACCCAAACCTTTGCGCCCGACTTGCGTTTGCGTGCGCGTTTGCAAAACCGCTGGAACATGCTCTTGAGCAGCGTTCTACACAAGTAAGATCATCAAGGAAAAAATATGTTTACCGGAATTGTTGCCGCTGTGGGCAAAATCACAAATGTTGAACCATTGGGAAGCACCGGCCAGGATGGCGTGCATTTAACCATCCAGGCACCAGGCTTTAATATGGAAAAAACCAAACTGGGTGACTCGATTGCCATTCAGGGGGCCTGCATGACGGTGGTAAAGTTTGCCGGACAGGCGTTTGAAGTGGATGTGTCCCGCGAAAGCCTGAACCGTACGGTTGGGCTGGATGCCACGGGTGAAGTCAATCTTGAACATGCCCTTAAAATGGGTGACTCATTGGATGGGCATATTGTTTCAGGCCATGTGGATGGCCTGGGGTCGGTTGTGTCATTTGATGCGGTGGGCGAGTCTCATGAACTTAAAATCCAGGTGCCGCTGGAACTGGCCAAATTCCTGGCCTATAAAGGTTCTATTACCGTTAATGGCATTAGCCTGACAGTCAACAGCGTGAGCGATAATGACAGCGGTTGCATCATTAGCATCAATATTATTCCCCATACCATCCAGAATACAACACTTCGCAACACCAAAGCCGGTGATAAAGTGAATTTGGAAGTGGATATGATTGCACGATATGTGGAAAGGATGCTAAAATAATCGATTAAGTTGATGCTGTTTGTTTAAGGCAGCATTACAGATATGGTTGGTGCAAAGCCAGCTTTACAAAAAAGGGTCGGTGGCCGAGTGGCTGAAGGCGCACGCTTGGAAAGCGTGTAAACGGAAACGTTTCGGGGGTTCGAATCCCCCCCAACCCGCCAAGGTTTTAAAGCAGCGCATTATTTTTCAATGATGCGCTGTTGTGGAAGTGCTGTGCAAACAGTAATAATTGTTCTTTAATAATTATTAGGAACTAAGCACAAGTGGCGAAAACCGCTTCGGCTTTATTGCCTGCATTTTCATTTGCAGATGGCATCCATCGTCCGTAAATTCTAGAAATCATGCTCCAGTCTTTATGTCCCATTTGTTGAGCCACCCACATTGGATTTTCTCCAGCTGAAAGCATCATAGATGCATACGTATGCCTTGTTTGATAAGGGCGTCTGTAACGTACATTAGCAGCTTTCAGCGTTTGTGTCCATAATGCCCGTATTGGTGCATCACCTGTCCATCGTGCTCCAGTTTCTGGATCTAAAAAAACAGCTTTCTCTTTTTTATGAGTTAGTTGTTTTTGAATAGCTAGAGCAGCAATAGCAGGTTTAAGTAACTTTACCCTACGGTAACCAGATTTGGTTTTAGGGACTTCTGCTACACCATTGCTTGCCGTTGTTATGACTTTTGAGATCCGTATTTGTTGGTGTATCAAATCTATTTGTGACCAATCTAGGCCAACAAATTCACTGGTTCGTAGGCCGGTCCAAAAAAGAAATTGAAATTGTGCTGCGATTCTTGGTTCAAAAGCGGCCAAAATTGCTTGCTGTTCCTCTGGCGTGAATGGATCAACATCATCAAATTCTTTTGGTGTGTCTTTCTTTTGATAGCAGAAATCAAACATGATGTTGATATCAAGTAAGTCATCATCAACGGCATCGGTTAATGCTTTGCGAAGAACGCTTTGAATATTGCTCAAGCGTTTATTGCCACATTTCATTGGTCCCAGCCAGTCTTTAATGTCTTTGCGTTTTAGTCTGTTGAGTGCAAGATTTCCAAATTTTGGAATAAGCAGGTTCTCAACGATTTTTCTGTAGCCATCAAGCGTTGAGGCTTTCAGTTTATGTTCTTGTGTTTCTAACCAAGTAGTTAAATAGTCTTTAGTTTTTATGTTTCTCATGCCCTATTGCTTTACATGAAAAGGTTATTCAGCTTTTGATAGAACCCTTTGAAAAAAAGGATTCTATCAAAAGCGTAGAGTAAGGATCTACGCTAGTGAGATGAAATTGTCATCAATCTGTTTGGCTTTTGTAAATTTTTGTTGCTTAAAAGTTACAATTAAAGATGTGTTAATAGTTATTTAAATTGGTTCGGAAATTACCCGCCATTTCCGATGATAGTTGCATGCCTCACGGCATTCGGCGCCTTTGCAGGTCGTCAGTCTAGATACGGTTGCGCTATCTCATATAGCCCATATAAAGACTGGTTTTTCATCGGTTTTACTTCAACCCCGATGTATTACAGGTTGCCGTCCAATCGCGTTTCAAGCCGTTATAGGTTGAAAGGGAGCGGTGTTCATCGATTCCAGATTGTAAAAGAATAGCGTTGTTACGTTTTGTTATGTAACGACGTTGGTGCTATTATCAATAACAAGTTGAAGACTGTCAAGGCAATATTTTCAAATGAGCGATATTCAAAATAAAAACGAATCAAATACAAAAATTGATTATTTTCCACCTATCAAATCAGCATGTGACTGGTTTGGTGGAGTTTCTGCATTTGCCAAAGCACTGGGCATTTCGCCCCAGTTGGCTCATAGATGGGCTATAAAACAGCAGCCTGTACCGATTATTCGTTGTGTTGAAATTGAAGAATTAACAGCAGGTATGGTTACGCGCAAACAGTTGCGACCAGATGATTGGCATTTAATTTGGCCAGAGTTGCGGGATAAAGAAAAGTTCTTTTATTAGGGTAGAGCTAATGTTTCCTAGTGAATATACAAAAATAACTTATTAGAACTTTAAAAACGAAGATTACTTGTCTGGCATATGTGTTACCGGACATGGTGTGAATGATCCCCTGATTTACAGGTCCAGGAGTATTCTTTAAACAGGCCAGCTACGGTTACGGACGGATCTCGGCTTCCATCGTCCGGTCGAGCAAACAGATTGATTAGAGGTATGTATTTTGTGCGTTGCTTGAGCGGTTGCCTACGATCTATGAGCAACCCTCTCCACAATCTCTGGAAGTGCGCATGAATGTTCTATCAGGGTTCGCTACTGATCTGCGAGCTTACGATAGGTCCGGCAGCGCCTCCCGGATTATGGTTTCTGCAAAGTATTGCTCACCAGTTGACAAGTTACCCAATTAGCATGCGGGGGTATCAAGGAAGAGGTTGTACAATGATTTGGAATCTTTGCAAAAAGATATGGACGAAAAACTTATAACAACTAAGTAGATATGCCAGCAAAAGATTCCTCCAACATCAACCCATTTAAAATGGATCAAGGAATATGAGTGATACTACGCACAAAATGACCTTTCATGTTGAGTCTCGACGTATAGACGGGCATGTCAGCTTGTCGCGCTGCAAGAATGCTGAAATAGCGCTAGACACCGATATGGCGGGCAACCCGGACGCCTTTAATCCTGCTGAACTTTTGCTTGCTGCATTATCAGCATGCATGATAAAAAGTATTGAACGAGTAACACCGATTTTGAAATTTGAGTTACAGGGTGTCGAGGTGATCGTTGATGCCGTGCGTCGGGACGTTCCGCCGAAAATAGAGTCGATCCGTTATGAAATCATCTTGGATACCGATGAGTCTGACCGGCGGCTGCATTTGTTGCACGATAACGTAATGAAGTATGGCACAGTGTTCAATACTGTCTTACCTGGAACAGAGTTAAGCGGGGTATTGCGGCGACGTTAAATTACCGAAAACGTTATCTTTCTATGCCGGTGTATGCTCTGGTATATCTCGACGTTGATGTAGCCCCGTTTCTTTTGCAATTTGTTTGGCGTTTGATCAATACAAGGAGAATCAATATGAGCCAAAAGGAAGTTGTCATTTGCAATCCTGTCCGCACAGCCATCGGGACTTATGGCGGTACGCTGAAAGACGTGACAGCACCTGATTTGGGTGCAACCGTCATTCGTGAAAGCCTTAATCGATCTGGCCTGTCTGCTGACAAAGTTCAGACTTTGGTGATGGGTAACGTGATTCAGGCTGGCCTTAAAATGAACGCAGCGCGCCAAGCAGGTATTGGTGGTGGCTTGCCCGTTAATGTGCCGGCACTAACCGTTAACCGTGTCTGCGGCTCTGGTGCACAGGCCGTGGTAAGTGCCGCGCTGGAAATTTGGGCAGGCCAAATTGACTGTGCGATGGCGGGTGGCCAAGAGAATATGGATCGTGCGCCCTATTTGCAGACACAAGGCCGCTGGGGAGCACGCATGGGTGACATAACCATGTTTGACAGCATGTTGTACGATGGATTGAATGATGCATTTTCCGGCAAACATTCAGGATGGCACACCGAAGACCTTGTTACTCAAAATAATATTTCACGTGAAGATCAGGACCGGTGGGCGCTTCGCTCGCAACAGCGCTTTTCCTCAGCTCAGGCTGCTGGCAAGTTCGATGCTGAAATCGTGACTGTCGAAGTGCCTGGCCGCAAAGGACCTACATTGTTCAGCAAGGATGAACATAACCGTCCCGATACGACAGCTGAATCGCTTGCTAAGCTCAAACCGGCATTTCGCAAGGATGGTACCATTACCGCAGGCAGTGCACCGGGTCTAAACACGGGTGCTGCCGCGATGATCGTTGCAGAGCGACAATGGGCAGATAAAAATGGACTTAAACCGATGGCTCGATTGGTGTCGTATGGTATCTGTGCAGTCGAGCCAGGTATGTTTGGCCTGGGACCGGTGCCCGCCGTTCGGCAGGCACTTGCACGGGCAGAGTGGAAAGTAGAAGACGTGGATCGTATCGAAATCAATGAAGCATTTGCCGCGATTACACTGGCCTGTATGCGTGAGCTGGGATTTGCTGAAGACAAGGTCAATGTCGAAGGCGGTGCGATTGCACATGGACATCCAATTGGCGCAACCGGGGCAGTGCTTACAACACGCCTGCTGCATTCGATGCAGCGCGATGGATTGAAACGCGGGATTGTCACACTTTGCATCGGCGGCGGGCAGGGTATCGCTCTGGCCTTGGAAATGGTGTAGTGTTCGTGGCTATTGAACATGTTGTGGTACTGCCGGCATATGAAGCTCAGGCTTTGACGCAAGCTTGCGCTATCCGATGGCTTTTCAAGTCTGTAGCTGATTTCATTGACTTATCAATGTCATCAAATTTTAGTGAATGTACTTTAGGCGGTGCTGTGACCGTTGCTTCTCATGTGTGAATTGCTAACCTTGTCAACGTCGCAGCCAGCTCGGTTTACATTTTCTCTTCACGCGCTGGCCGCACGTGGTGGCAACACAGGTAACGCACGCGATGGCTGGGGTGTAGCGTTCTATCAGGATAAGGATGTTGCGCTATTTCGTGAACCATTCGCTGCTGGTGATAGTGCTTTGGTGCGTTATCTTGAAAATAATGGGCCAAGCACGCATCTGGCAATTTCGCATATTCGCCATGCTACTCAAGGCAAAGTACAACTCTCTAATACTCAACCATTCGTGCGCGAACTCGGTGGCCGTATGCATGTATTCGCCCACAATGGAAACCTGCCTGACATTGAGCGAAGCGCTGCGTTCACAATCGGGCACCACCTGCCGGTGGGGCAAACTGATTCGGAGTACGCGTTTTGCGCCTTGCTTGAGCGGTTGCATACGATCTATGAACAGCCCAACCTACCATCCCTAGAGACGCGCATGGCTGTTCTAGTCGGGTTCGCAGCCGATCTGCGAGCTATTGGCCCCGCAAACTTTTTTTACGCTGATGGTGATGCACTATTCGCACACGGTGATCGCCGCATTCAACGTACTAGTGGCCTGACAGCAGCTCCTGGGTTATGGTTTTTGCAAAGATTCTGCCCACCCGTTGACGACTTACCTGATCGGCAGGTAGGTGTGTCGATTGAGATGGGGGCACGGTCAGCGGTACTTATCGCTAGCGTCCCTCTAACGGAGGAGGATTGGCAGCCGATGAGTGAAGGTGAATTGCTGGTGGTGCGCGACGGCAAAGTTATCATGAACCGGTTGGCAGCGCCGGAATAACTATTATCAAGTTCGGACACCTATGATAGAAAAGCTCTCTCTCCAATTGACACTTTTACTCCCAGATATCCCTGACGAACGGGATGCCTGTATAGTGCGTCTGATCGAAGTGTTACAGGCAAGCGGACTGGAAAAGGTGCACATTGTGCACCAGGATGGCAAGCCGGTTTTGTGTATGCACTATGATCCGGTTTTGATTAGCCTTTCGCAGGTACGACAGATGGTGCAGGCTACTGGTGCAAAGCTTGGTAAGCGCTATCAGCATGAGCTGATGAGGATCGATGGCATGGACTGCTCGACTTGTGCTACGGTGATCGAGCATGCGTTGCATCGATTGGAGGGTGTGCAGGAAGCTTCGGTTAGTTATGCGGCAGAGAGAATGCGTCTGGAGTATGACACTGAGAAAATAACGCGCAAAACAATCATACGACGTCTTGAAGCATTGGGTTACCGTGTGCTCGATATGGGCCACGGAGCCACATGGTACGACGAGTATCGTGAGTTGATCGTTAGCGTTGTCGCGGGAGTATTGTTGCTTTTGGGTTGGTTGCTTGGCTTGCGCGATGACACCCGTTACGTTTCCATCGTGGTGCTGGGAGCATCAATTTTAGTTGGCGGTTATTACGCGATGCGTGATGCTTGGCAGAGCATCCGCGAACGTCAGCTAGATATCGATGTGTTAATGATCGTCGCTGCGATGGGCGCTGCGGCATTAGGGCAGTGGGTCGAAGGGGCGTTGTTACTTGTGCTGTTCAGTCTTGGCCATGCGCTGGAGCATCTGGCGATGGATCGCGCCCGGCATGCAATAGAAGCGATGGCCAGCTTGGCACCTAAAACTGCGCTGGTTGTGCGAGACGGTGCCGAACTTGACGTAGCTGTAGAGGATTTGCTACGCGGTGATGTGGTTTTAGTGAAACCGGGGCAGCGTATTCCAGCAGACGGCAAGGTTCTCTCTGGTGTTTCATCCGTTGATCAGTCCTCTATTACTGGGGAATCCATGCCTGTTGAAAAAATGACGGCGTCACAGGTTTTTGCAGGAACAGTCAATGGAGAAGGGCTGCTCATCGTAGAAGTGGCCAAGCTGGCCAAAGACAGTTCACTTTCACGCATGGTGCAGTTAGTGGCGGAGGCCCAAACCGAGAAATCACCTACACAGCGCTTTGTCACAGGTTTCGAAAAAATATTTGTGCCTTTTGTGCTTGTCGGTGTTGTTGCGCTCATCGTGATTCCGCTTCTGATGGGACTGCCGTTTGTTGAATCGTTCTACCGTGCGATGGCGGTGTTGGTAGCCGCATCACCTTGTGCGCTGGCCATCGCAACGCCCTCGGCGGTGCTGGCGGCGGTTGCGCGTGCCGCGCGTGGTGGTGTACTGATCAAGGGTGGAGTGCATTTGGAAAATTTAGGGTTGCTGTCAACAATTGCGTTTGACAAAACGGGTACTATCACGACAGGCAAGCCTAGCGTTACCGACGTGGTTGTATTTCAGGGTGATGAGGCAAATTTACTCGCTAGCGCTGCCAGTATTGAGAGTCGTAGCGGTCATCCGTTGGCTCATGCTGTGGTGAAGGTGGCACGGGCTCGTAACATCGAATGGCCAATTGCCGAAGACGTACAATCCGAAACCGGTAAAGGAATGCATGCAAATGTGGCTTCAAAAAAGGTCAGCATTGGCAACATGCGATTGTTCGAGCAAGATTGTGTCCCTGATACCATACGGCAGCAGATGGCCAGTTTGGAGTTACTTGGTAAAACCACCATGCTGGTTCGATCGGATGGTGAGTTTATTGGTCTTTTAGCGCTGGCCGATACGCCACGCCCACGCCTGCGTGAAGTGTTCACGAGACTCGCGTCTTTAGGTGTGCGCCAGATTATCCTGCTAACAGGAGACAATGTGCAAGTTGCGAAGGCGGTCGCTGCATCGGTTGGAATTCAAGATGTACGTGCAGGCCTATTGCCGGAAGAAAAACTCAGGGTTATTGATGACCTGATGCAAGCTCATGGACAGGTTGCCATGGTTGGGGATGGTGTCAACGATGCACCGGCAATGGCGCGCGCAACCATAGGCATTGCCATGGGAGGTGCTGGCACTGATGTTGCATTGGAAACAGCCGATGTAGCACTAATGGCCGATGATCTTTCAAGGCTCCCATTTGCTATTGCGCTAAGCCGTGCAACACGTCGTATCATGCTGCAAAACTTGTGGGTTGCGTTTGGTGTAGTAGCGTTACTGATTCCGGTCACGCTATTTGGGTGGGCTAGTATGGGCTTTGCTGTCCTGATCCATGAAGGAGCGACAGTACTGGTGGTGTTTAATGCTTTACGTTTATTGCGGTTTGCGGATACTTCTGATAGAGACGCTTCTTACCTGAGTACCCGTTAGTGGATTTGAGTTGAGTTTTACAAAACATGAATTTTTAGTCACGATGGACATCTGACACCTTGGTAGCATTTATGCTATGTATATATGTAAATAAGGATTTGTCATATTTTTGTCACATAAATTCATAATAATGTTCAATATTTCAAATATTATAAAAATATAATTGTAGTAGTAATTACTGGGTGAGGGCTTCATGACAGAAAAAACATACAACATCCTTTTTTTATGCACTGGTAATTCTGCCCGAAGCATTATGGCAGAAGCACTGGCAACCACATTAAGCAATGGAAAATTCATTGGTTACAGTGCGGGTAGTCATCCGGGCGGGCAGGTGAATCCATTTGCTATCGCTAAAGTTGAAAAGACAGGCTATCCTACTGATAAGCTGCGAAGCAAAAGTTGGGATGAATTTGCGAAGGAGGGTGCGCCGCATATGGATTTTGTTATTACTGTTTGTGATAATGCGGCTGGCGAAGTTTGCCCAATATGGCCGGGGCATCCAATAACTGCACACTGGTCATTTGAAGATCCTGCTGCAGTGGTGGGCACAGATGAAGAGAAACAGGTGGTGTTTGACAAAGTATTTAGACAAATGGCGATGCGGATGCAATCCTTTGTTAATCTGCCCTTTGAATTGCTTGATAAAGAAGCCATTCAGAAAGAAGTTAGAAAAATTGGTGATACGCCTGTGAATGGCTAAATTTCAATTTTTGCGTATATAAAGATAATTGGCCATGGAGCAAAATTACTCCATGGCCAATGTTTTTGATTGGTTGGCTAATACTGAGTCCATGCAAGGGTAGCCAAAAGAGCCTACATTGATACAATTATTTGGTGTACGGGTTTTCGACCAGTTTTGGGGAATCTCGAATCGATTGCCGTTGCAAGATGATGGCTTAGTGAGTCTTGCACAACAATAATAAATACTTGGTTTTTTGAAAAATAAGCATAATTTATATAAAGCCCTGAAATATTATTTTTATTTGAACAATACATTGACGATCATCAATGTGATTTATATACTGTTTTAATTAAAATCACTTAAAAAATAACTTAAGGAAATTGTGGTTTGAACAATGCTCAGGCCTGCGATCTTTATAAAGCGTTAACTGATGAGACGCGCATTAAAATTCTACAAATGCTGCAACCGGGGGAGTGTTGTGCCTGTGATTTACTGGCAAACCTATCTATTACACAATCTACACTGTCGCACCATATGAAATGTCTGATCAAGATTGGTCTGGTCAAGGGCAGAAAAGATGGACGCTGGATGCGTTATTCACTGGATGCCTCTTGTACTGAACAGCTGTATTTATTCACTAAAACGCTTTTATTAATTAAAAATTAAGGGGATTTAAATGGATAGCATTATTGCAATCCTGGCCTTGTTAAATGATGTGCTGCTAAAAATGACCTGGCTGTCGAATGGTGTTGCCTGGTTGGTTGAAAATATCTTTGGTTTATCGGTGACCACCCAAATTGGTGGAAGTGTGCATTTTTTTATCTATGATGTCATCAAGATTTATATTCTGTTAAGTGTCCTGATCTATTCACTTTCATACATACAGAGCTATTTGCCACCCGAACGAACCCGACAGATTCTGGGTCGCATGACGGGTGTTAAGGCCAATATCATGGGTGCCTTCTTGGGAACAATTACGCCATTTTGTTCCTGTTCTTCCATTCCCATTTTTATCGGTTTTACACGGGCGGGCTTGCCTGTAGGGGTCACGTTTTCCTTTCTAATTTCCTCGCCATTGGTTGATTTGGCCTCTATCATTTTATTGGCCAGCATCTTTAACTGGAAAATTGCGATGGTCTATGTGGTACTAGGCCTGGTTCTGGCCGTCATTGGCGGTTCGCTAATCAGCTTTTTCAAAATGGAAAAATATGTCGCTGAATTTGTCACGCAAAATAATGCCGTGCAAAGTGATGTGGATTTTAAAATGACCGCTAGGGAACGTCGTGAATTTGCCCGGGATCAGGTTGTTGATATTTTCTCTAAAGTCTGGATTTATGTGTTGATTGGCGTGGGTATTGGCGCGGCTATTCATAATTGGATTCCTGAACAGTGGATCACTACTTTATTGGGTCAGGGCAACTGGTATTCGGTGCTGGTTGCGACGGTTGTGGGCATACCGATGTATGCGGATATATTTGGAACTTTACCTATTGCTGAAGCGTTGGTGACGAAAGGCGTTGGACTGGGTACAGTCTTGGCATTTATGATGGCAGTTACTGCACTTTCATTACCATCCTTGATTTTGCTAAAACAGGTTGTTAAAACACAATTACTAGGTTTTTTTGTGATGATTGTTTTTATTGGTATTTTAATCATTGGATATGGCCTTAATTTAATTGGTCACTTCTTTATTTAAAACGGTTTCAGGAGAATGGTAATGCAGATTAAAGTGATGGGTACTGGTTGTCGTAAATGCAAGGCTTTGCTGGAAGCGACACAAGAAGCGGTAAAAATGAGTGACGTACAGGCCGACATTGAGTATGTGACCGACATGATCAAGATCGCCGAAACCGGCTTGATGAGTACACCTGGTTTAATTATTAACGATAAAGTTGTCTCAAGTGGCAAGGTATTAGAGCCCAAGGCGATTGCCGAGTTGCTTGAGAAAAACAAGTAATAGGAGTAGGAGCTCAGGATACTGGCTTGGGTAGGGAGGAGACACGTTACCACACAGGAGCGTGGTAACGTGCAAATTTGTTAATGATTTTAGCCTAGGCTCAGGCGCCATGCCAGGGTAGCTAAGGTAATTAGCAGTGAATCGGCCAGGCTTTCATAGACAGTTTGTTGCCTCAGAAAAGTATTGCCGCTCGTAGTTCACAGGCGAAAGATTCGCTGCATGACTATGTCGACGGATTGGATTGTAAAACATTTCAATGTAGTCAAAGATATCTTGCCGTGCCAGTTCTCGTGTTTTGCAGATCTTTCGTTTAATCCGTTCACGCTTTAACAGCTGAAAAAAACTTTCGGCAACGGCATTATCATGGCAGTTTCCCCGCCGACTCATACTCGGTTGAAGGTTGTGCATAGTAAGAAACGAGGCCCATTCGTGGCTAGTGAATTGGCTACCCTGATCGGAATGTACCAAGACGGTTTGCTTCGGTTTTCTGCGCCATACGGCCGCTAATAGCGCTTGTAAAACCAAGTCCTTCTCCATCCGGGAATCCATCGACCAACCAACAACCTGCCGTGAAAATAAATCCACGACAACGGCTAAATATAACCATCCTTCATAGGTGCGGATATAGGTAATGTCTGTGACCCACGCCAGATTAGGTGCTGCTACATCGAATTGACGGTAAGCTTACGTAATACGTTCGCTACGATGTTGTGCCGAGCGCCACCGTAATACCCTGGACGTCGTCGATAACCTACCTGTGCACGCCAGCTTTGACTGCGCATCAAGCGTGCCACTCGGTGACGGCTACAGTGTTCGCCTAAAGCACGCAAATCGTGGTGTACTTTGCGATAACCATACACTCGGCCACTCTCAGTCCACGATGCTTCCATCAGGCTCAACAATCTCTGATCCTCATGATGACGTGTGCTGTGGCTATTGCGCTTCCAGGCGTAGTAGCCACTTGGGTGAACATTGAGAACATGGCAAAGTCTGCGCACTGGGTAATAGACGGAATGCTGCTGAATAAACGCGTACTTTAGCCGGATTCCTTGGCAAAGTACGCGGCGGCCTTTTTTAATATATCTCGCTCTTCGGTCAGTCGTTTTACCTCGGCTCGCAAGCGTTTTAATTCTGCTACCTCATTGGACTCAAACTGGCGCTGTTCTAAAGGCTTGTTGTAACGCTTGATCCAAGCATAAAGACTGTGGGTTGATACGCCCAGTCTGTCCGCTACTTCAGCCACAGAACGGCCTTGCTCTGTAATTTGCTTGATGGCTTCAAGTTTAAATTCTTCTGTAAATCTTGCCTTGCTCATAAACATCTCCTTAAGACGATATTATGAGGCTAAAAAGTGTCTAGTAAACCCTGGCCGATTCAGTGCGGTCAGACCGTCCAGCGAAGCAGGAACCCGCCGAAGCGGCTAAGCAGGCGTTCTCTTTTGCTTAGCGCCGTAGGAATCGCCTTCCTTCAGGTGGGCGAGGACGTCAAATGAATGAATCGGGGCCTCTTGCAACGCGCCTGGATATTAGCGCCAGTCGCTTCAATTCACTGGTTTCCAGTCTGGGCTTTAATGTTGGCGTAGACTTGTTTATGAAAAATGAAGCTGATTTGCGGGCAGACCTGCAGGTCAGCTGGGATCATGAATGGCAGGATAAGGATGCGATACTTGATGTGAATTTTTCTGGCTATCCTCAGGCAGGAGTTAGCAGCAGGAATAAGGTAAGAGGGCGTGATTCATTGGGTTTGCAAGCGGGTTTGGCTTACCAGGTAAATGAGAACCTCTCGCTTGGTGCCAATATTTCCAGCCAGTTTTTCCGTGCCGGACAAAATTCGCTGGCCGGTAATGTGTCGCTGAATTGGCAGTTCTGAACAGTGCGAATTATTGCATTGCAAATGCCTAAGCAATAAGCTCACGCCAGCAAGCAAAGTTGTGCCAGGCGTTGCCGCTTGTCTGAAAACAGGTACGTTAAAAACGTTAAGCTGTTTGACCCTGGCGGAAGTCCCGGCACTGGCCTGTCAAGAGCCTATTTGGTGTGGGCGCTGAAGTCGCCCGTGATCGGGTCGCGTACAAATAATAAGCCTGTGGCAATACCAAAGTACGCGCCATGCAGGGTTAGCTCGCCGGATTGCACCCGTTCGCGTACGGACGGAAAGGTCATGAGGTTGTCCAGGCTGTATTCGACCACCGCCCATTCAAGCTGGCGTATCCAGTTTTGACGGTCTCCTTGTGGTGGCCCCAGTTTATCAGCCACCGGGGCAATCTGAGACATCCACTTTCCAATGAAATCACGCTGGGACAGCGGTGCTGCCTTGTTGGCATAGGCTGCAATGCCCCCACAACTGGCATGGCCCAGTACAACAATATGCTTAACCTTCAGGGCATTAACTGCGAATTCAACTGCGGCACTGGTGCCATGGAAAGATGTTTCAACATCTGACTCACAGGGGGGGATCAGGTTGGCAATATTTCGAATAACAAATATTTCACCTGGACCGGCATCAAAGATGGTTTCTGGCGCAACTCTTGAATCGCCACAACCAATAATCATGATCTCAGGATGTTGCCCGTCTTCTTCAAGTTTTTTATAACGGGCATGTTCTCGTTCAAGTCGGCCATTCAGGAAGGAAGCATAGCCTTCAGAAAGTTTTTTGGGAAACATAATGATATTTTGCTTTTGTGCTTTTGGATAAGGGAATTAATTTTATCATTGATCAGATTAATCTCTTTTTTGTCGCAGGGGCGAATAAATAAATTCTCAGGTATTTATTTTTTCTGGCTGCATGGCAATAAGTAAACAGCTTATCAACAGGGCGTTAGCTCAATCCTGTTGTTGGCTTGTACACAATCGTTATTTCAGGTAGAATTTTTGGCGGGTGTTAGCACTGCAGTGTCGCAGTGAAACAGGTTAATGCGTTGGTCGGGCCGCCACGCGGAGTAGACATACTTATGAACCAACACCCGTCACGGCAGCCCTTGCCGCGTGCGCAAGTTTTGGCTGAGCGCGCTTTTTCAACACTTGACCGTTTTCTTCATATTGAAGCCGTGAGCGGTATTGTTTTGCTGGTGGCAGCCGCCATTGCATTGATCTGGGCCAATTCCTCTTTTTCGGCAAGTTATCACGATCTTTGGCACACGCCATTTTCCATTGGCATTGGCACCTATGTGTTTTCGCAATCGTTGCATTTTTGGATTAACGATGCGCTCATGACCGTTTTTTTTCTGGTGGTTGGAATGGAGATCCGCCGGGAAATTCATGAAGGGGCCTTATCCAATTTCAGGCTTGCCGCATTGCCACTTGCTGCAGCCATGGGAGGTGTCGTTGCACCGGCCCTGATATATCTTGTCTTTAATAGTGCTCCCCCCAATAGTGCCGGATGGGCGGTGCCTACCGCCACGGATATTGCCTTTGCGGTGGGCGTACTGGCTTTGCTGGGGCGATCCATTCCCGGCAATGTCCGGGTTTTTTTGCTGGCCTTGGCTATTATTGATGATATTGTGGCTGTGCTGATTATTGCAGTGTTTTATTCTGGCGGCCTGGATTACAGTGGCTTGCTGATTGCGGCACTGGGAATCATGATGGTACTTGGGTTGCAGATGATTGGCACAACTTCGGCTTATGCTTATGTGTTGCCTGGTGCTGTCTTATGGATAGGTTTGCTGCAAACGGGGGCGCATCCAACCCTGGCGGGTGTTGTGCTGGGTTTGATGACGCCAGTATTGCCCGGTCGCATGAAAGAGCCGCCTTTAATGCTGGCGTCAGAGGCTATTAATACGTTTTCTCATCTCAATAAGCAAGACGCTTCACCCAATCACCTTGCTGAGCCCGTGAAGCAGCTTAAACGTGCCCAGCGTGAACTGATAGCACCGGTAACTCGCGTTCAAATGGCCCTGCATCCGTGGGTGGCTTATGGAGTTATGCCATTGTTTGCGCTGGCCAATGCAGGGGTTACCCTGGATGGGGTAGATTTGGCAATGGGGGGTTCACAATCGGTTTTACTGGGCATCTTGCTGGCATTGGTACTTGGCAAGCCGTTTGGCGTAATTGCCGCCAGTTGGCTGGTCGTCCGTTTGGGATGGTGTGTGCTCCCCCCCGGATTGAGCTGGGGTGGTATTGGTCTGGTTGGTTTGTTGGCAGGAATTGGTTTTACCATGTCGATTTTTATTGCCACGCTTGGATTGGCAGATCCCAATCTGCTTGGGGCCGCAAAGCTGGGCGTATTATTGGCTTCACTGACTGCCGCCATCGTTGGCCTAAGTTGGGGGTACTTCTACAAAAAAAAGCATAAGTAAAAATCGCCGATTTGTGCAAGCCTGGCCTCAGACCTGTGTGGGCAGGGCTTGCATCACTTGAGCAAGTTTTTCTATGCCATTTTGCGTAAAGTAAGAATTTGTTCGCTGCGGCCAAAAGGACCATGGATGTCGTGCAGTACCGAGCTGGTTAAGCCTATGCCATCTTCGCCATATTGTTGCACTGTTTCAAGGCCCAGCCATTGTCCGGTGGGGTATCGGTGCATATGAATTTGCAGGTCCAGATTGGGAAAAGCCCAGGCAAACTCACCATCTTGTCTGGGTACAATGCCGTTGGCGGTATCTACCATACCAATTAAATGCGCAAAGGGGGTGGTTGTTTGGCCTTCAACCATGTCCAGATCATTGTTTAACCACACAATACCCTTGCCAGTACGATTGTTTTCATCAGCTCTGGTTTCAAGGCTGTGAATATAGCCGCCTGGCCAGCGACGCAGACCGGTCCAAAGCGGGTAGGTTTCCGGGTGTAGAATTGCCGGGTCTTCAAGTCCGCCGATGTGTTTGCTGTCTTGCGTTGCCATGCGCCAGGCTCGGGCAACAATGCAGGTTTTGCCATTGGCCAGCATTTCGGATTCGAGCAGTTCGATGGTTTTGCCGGCACGGATAATACGGGTAGTAATACTAAATTCGCCAAAATGGATCAAGCCGAAAATGTCAAAACTGATGCGACCTATCCGCATGTCTGCACGTGGTGCAAACTGTTCAAGTTCCACGGCCATGACACCGCTGGCCGGTGCCATATGCTGTTCATGCGGGTTCCAGGCTCCCTGGGCGTGTATGGTTGAGCAATATTGGGTGGTTACCGATCCGTCCGGGTTAACGGCTCTTTCCAGAAATTGATAATAAGCAGGCATTGGTTCCTCTTGATGCGTGTCTCCTGGCCAAAGCAGCAATGCCTGGCAAGGTGTTTTTGTTTTGTACCGTTTTTTTAATCCGGTTTAGGTGTAATGTTGTGCAAGTATGGTACTAAAAAAGCGTGCTGAATATCAATTAAGTGACAACGGCCGTTTTTTAGCTTGAATCATATTGATTTCAACCTGGCACTTATCAAGCGCAAAGGCGCAACAATGTTTGCAATTGCTCTTGTTAACTTTGTTTGCCGCCAGTATTCACAATAATAAGTCCACTCAGGGCCAGCGCCGAGCCCGCAAGGAAGGTGGGTTCCAGAGGTTCATCCAGCAGCAGTATGCCCAGCAGGACGCCAAATAGGGGCGTCATGAATGACAGCACACCCAGGCGTCCAGTCAGGTATTTGCGCATCAGCCATATCCAGGTGAAATAAGTGGCGCAGGAAATGACCAGTGTCTGGAAGCCCAGGCTGGCCCAAACCATTGGCGTGCTGTTGAACGTTATTTGATTGGTAAAAAATGCCACCGGCATCAGGAAGATGAATCCTCCGAATAACTGGTAGAACAGTGTTTGGGTAGGTGGCGCTTCGCTTAGGCGGCTAACCCGTACCGCCACGGTTGTCATGCCCCAGGCAAAACCACCACATAAACCCAGCAGATCGCCCAGTAATTGGTTGGGGATGGCTTCGTTCCTGGCTTGCGGGGTAAGCAGAAAGGTAATCAGCAGGCCCGCGAAAGCCAGTGCCATGCCAAACCATTGGCGCGGATTCAGGCGTTCTTCGGGTAAGCGCAAATGTAGTCCGATAGCCGCAAACAAGGGGGCAGTATACATGAAAACAACCATGTGTGACGCTGATGTCCAGCGTAATCCTTCGGCAACCAGCATGAATTCGGTCGCGAACAGAAAACCAACCAACAGCCCAGAGCGAAATGCCACACCTTCAAGCCATTGGTCGCGCGAGAACATTCGGGTAAAGAGTAAAACCAGTACAGCAGCGACGCCGGAGCGAACGGAAACTTGCAATACGGGAGGGATATCTGCGGCTACGGCTTTGATGGCGACTTGCTGAAGCCCCCATATCAGGCAAAGTAACACCATAATTGTGCTGGCTTTGCCATCTACTGCTTTCCTCATTTTATTGCATGCTCCGTGTAAGATCTTTTAATGCTTGTGTGTTTTTGTCTTGGAAGTATATAACTTAAAATGCTACTAAACAGTATTTATGTGCCTGCCGCAACTATCATGTTAGTGATTGCAATGAAGGTCTGGGGCTCGATTCAAATCCAGAACCGGACCAACCGGCGTTCCTAACGCGTCATGCGTTTAAGCGTATCGTCACGTAAAATAAAATGATGGTAAAACGCCGCACCTATGTGACCAATTACCAGCAAAAGAAACAGCACGGCCACGGGAGCGTGCAGGCTGCCCACAGAGGCCATCCAGGCGATACCGGTTTCGCTTCTTGCGATTAATTGCATGCCAAAAACCTTGAGCCCGTAACCTTTGCCAACCATATAGAAAATACCCAGAACCGGTAGCAGCAGCATGACAAGATACAGCAGGAAATGACCGATTCTGGCCAGTGGTGCCATTGGGCCGCTTAATTTCGGGCGATTTGCAGACTGTTTGATTGCCCAGTACACACGCACAATCCCCAAAATGAGGATCAGAAAACCGATGGAAATATGCCATGGCACCAGGGTTTGGCCTACCCAGTGTTCGCCTTCATTAATAAGGTCGCCTATTTTCAGGAATTGCCAGACAATCAGTATGGCCATTCCCCAGTGAAACCATCGGGACAAACTGCCGTAACGTTCGGGTGTATCGCTCATTGTTCACTCCTTGGGTCGTGGAAGGGGTTGGAAACACGGTATTAACAAGTTGCGGATGAATGGGGACTGGTATGTTTTTACAGATTACCATGAATTAACGGGCTGAAAAAAAACACATTTTTATAGCTAGGTATAAATACCAATATGGTGATGTTGTCTTTTAATCAATAATTTGTATCGACTACGATATTATCGATATCGATAGAATAAATTAAAAATACATTCACGTGTGTATGTGAATAAATTGCGCAGGCAGTGAGGAAGACAAAATGAATCAGCAGGAAGGATTGAAGCACGCTTCAGTCATTGATATGCATGCCCATATCGTATTGGCTGAAACCATGGGAGCAGCAGGGGAGTATGGTCCATTCCTGGGGAAAAACCCGGATAATACGCCTTATTTTCAAATAGGAAAAACATACCGCCTGAATGGTGTGAAGTATGAAGGCAGTCCCTTCATGGATGTGGATTGCCGTCTTGAAAAAATGGCAGAAAGCGGCATTGATTACCAAGTGCTTTCTCCTAATCCGCTTACCTATTTTCATTTTATTCCTGCTCAGGAAGCCATCCGGTTTTGCCGGATTCACAATGATGCGGTGGCTCGTCTGGTTAATAACAACAGTCAAAAACTGGGAGCCTTTGCCGCATTGCCAATGCAAGATCCCAAAGCAGCCAGCGAGGAGTTGAAACGCGCCGTTAATGAATTAAACCTGATGGGGGCCGCTTTTGGCACAGACATGCCGTTGCGTTTGCATGATCCTGCCCTGGATATTGTGTATAAAACCGCGGCTGAACTGGGTGTCCCCCTTTATATTCACCCGGGCCCGGCAGGCATTGATGGTCCGGAAGGGGATCCGGTGTTACGCCATTTTGAACTGGATATTGTGGCAGGGTTTACCTGTCAGGAAACGCTTGCCATCGGATCCCTGGTGTATGGCGGCGTCTTGGAGCGGCACGAAAACCTTAAGATCTGCGTTAGCCACGGTGGAGGTGCGGTGGCCATGACCAGTTACCGGATGGCGCAGGCGGCACGCAAGCGACCCTGGTCACCGGCATCGCTAAGGGATAAAGGCAATTTTGAAGCCATGCTCAAACGGCTTTGGGTGGACACGCATATTGGGCATCCCAAGGCGATAGAGCTTTTATCCGAAACATTTGGTGCCGATCATTTGGTTTACGGCACCAACTTTGCCGGTTGGGATATGCCTGACAATCTGGACAGTCATGCACTTCCTGATTTTCTGGCAGACAACGCCCGCAAATTGCTTTGCCGGACCTGAACAGGCACTGATATCAAGAGAGTAATATGGTAATGCATTTATACATTCATGGTGGACAGGTCATTGATGGGACCGGTGAGGTACCTTTTGCCGCTTCTGTTCTTGTGCGTGATGACAAAATTGTGGCGGTTGGGCAGGAAGCTGATCAGCAGGTGATGCATCTGGATCAGGTCAAACGGATTGATGCCAGTGGTTTGACCGTTATGCCGGGGCTTATTGATTCACATTGCCATTTGAGCTTTGATGACGCCTCTTCGAATCTTGAGATTTTTCATCAACGGCGCAATGCCCTGTCGGCATTGGTTGCCTCGTATAACGCCAAAAAAGTGCTGCGTGCCGGGGTGACTTCAATTCTTGATCCCGATTCGGTATTTGCCAACTCGCTTGATCTTCGTGATGCCATCAATGCCGGTTATGTGGAAGGTCCGCGTATGGCCTGTGGTGCTTATGCCTTAATCACCGGTGTGGGTGGAACCGCCGGCAATTTAATCGCCGATGAGGGTGTGACCGGTTATTACCGTGTGGTGCATGGGGAAAATGAAATTATCAGGGAAGTGCGTCGCCAGATAAAAGAGGGGGTGGACTGGATCAAGGTACATGTTTCAGGCGTAGTGCCACATTATGCCCACCTGGGTGAGCGTTGCAGCTGGAGCCAGAAGGAACTGGATTTGGTGTGTGAGGTTGCGCATGACATGGGTGTCCCGGTGATGGGGCATTGCCGGGGGGCAGAAGCGGTCAAACGTGCCGTCAAGGCTGATTTTGACATGCTGTTCCATGCGACCGGCATGGATGAGGAGGCCGTTAAGGCGGTGATTGACAAACGCATACCGGTCTGTCCATCGTTAACATTCCAGGCCAATATCGCTGATTTTGGTGCGCAAATTGGTACCAGCCAGGCCTTGATCGACTTGTTCAAGAATGAGATTCAGGAATCGGTCGAGCCAATGAAACGCCTGATTGCTGCCGGTGTTCCTTTGATTTGTGGCAGTGAAAGCGGTTTTACCGCTGTGCCTTACGGAGATTGGCATCATCGGGAAATGGAGGTTTTTGTCAAATATTTTGGCATGACGCCCTTGCAGGCCATTCGTAGCGCAACCGCAGACAATGCTTTCGCCATGAAAATGTCCGGTGAGCTGGGCCTGATCAAGCCCGGCTGCTATGCCGACATATTGTGTATCGAGGGCGACCCATCACAGCAAATTTCCCTGTTGGGTGAAACCCGGCTTATTCACCATGTGATCAAGAATGGCCAACAGCTTGATCTTTCTCCATTACCCGCGCATACGCGTTTGTCTGGATGGCATATTCCCACTATGGGGCAGCGGATTAGCAAAAGCGCGGTCATGCCGGCATTCAATTGATTTTGCAGTTTCAAGACATTAATACAGACTTAAACCAATTATCAAAGAGACAAATATGAAACCTATCAGTACACTTTTGATGGCATCCGCTTTATCGCTTACTCTGGCTTGTACCGCACAGGCACAATCCATTGATACGAAAAAATTTGCCGTGGTCGGAACATGGGGGCAGCTTGACCACTGGAAAAGGGAAGACAAATTCTGGAACCAGACATTGCCTGCTGTTTCAGGGGGCAAGTTGACGGCCAATGCCAAGCCATTGACCGAACTGGGTATGGACGGCCAGAAGATCATGCGTGACCTGAGAGCAGGCGCCTTCGATTTCGCCCATGGGGTTTTTCTTTATGTTTCCAGTGACAGTCCTGTCATTGAAGGGGGGGACCTGTCGGGGGTGTCGCCTGATCTGGCAACATTCCGCAAAACCATGAACGCCTATCTTCCGGTGCTGAACAAAGAGTTTGAACAAAAGTTCAACTCTAAAATACTCATGCTGTATGCCTTTGATGAAACCAATATGCAATGCAAGTTGCCGGAAAACACGCCGTCTGAAGTGGGTCTGGATGTATTCAAGAACCTGAAAATCAGAAGTTTTGGTGCCTCGATTTCTGACTTCATTTCGGAATCGCTGGATGCCGTGCCGGTTCCGGTCGCTTTTGGTGAGGTGCTGCAAAGCCTGCAGAAAAACACCATCGATTGCGGTGTTTCGGGCGTTCGCTCTGCCTATGATGCCAAGTGGTGGCAGGTGGCCACACATAATGTGAACCTGTCATTGGGGTACACCGCTTCATTCCTGGCCGTTAACAAAAAAGTCTGGGACAAGCTGTCTCCAGATACGCAAAAATTGATTGAAAGTGAAGTGGCCAAACTGGAAGAGGAAATGTGGCAGGCAACGGCCAGGAATAACGAGCAAGGCCTCAATTGCATTACTTCTGGTTCATGTGATACCGAAAATGGCAATATGAAACTGGTCAGGCTGACAGATGAGGCGCAAAAAGCGCTGAAGCAGTCAATCAATGACAAGGTGGTGCGCAATTGGGCAAGTCGATGCAAAACCAGAAGCGCCACTTGCGTGGATGACTGGAACAGCACAGTAGGTGAAGTGGTAGGCATGCGTGCAGAATAAACAGGCATGATGTGGCTGATGAGTCAGCGCCGATGTCTTCTGGAGTAAGAGATATGTTGTCAGATATATACCGTTTCCTGCATCGGATTTCCCGGTTCGGTGTGTGGATTTGTGGTGGCGGTTTTTTATTGATTTCGATAGGCGTGTTCATTGAGGTTTTGATGCGCTATCTGTTTCAAACAAAATTCAGCGGTTCGGGTGAACTGGCCGGTTATATTTTTGCCATCTCAACAACATGGGGGTTTTCATATTGCCTGTTTGAAAAAACCCATGTACGGATCGACTTTGCCTATCAACATATGCCCAAACCCCTTCAGGGGGTCATGGACTGGCTCTCCCTGTTAAGCCTGCTGGTTTTTTCGGTCTTATTGGCCAGCAAGGCCTGGATGACTTTCATGGAGTCCATTGAGTTTTCATCCATGTCGACCAGTGCCTTGCAGACGCCTTTATGGATTCCGCAACTGGCATGGGCCGTTGGATTCATCATGTTTGCCCTGAATGCCGCCTTTCTGGTGGTTTATACGGGTTTGTTACTGCTGGCTGGCGACAGGCAGGCCGCTGCAAAAGTGGCTTCCATTCCATCAACTCATGAGTAATTGGTAAATACAGGAACATCATCATGGTTTTTTTACTCATCGTCGCCGTTTTGCTTGTTTTGGTTTTCATGAGCATACCCGTGGCGTCTGTGCTGGGGTTGCTGACAATGTGGCTCGATCAGGCATACACTGACGGACGCATGTCGTTGACGTTTGGCGGTTTTATCTGGGATGCCAGCACTCAATTCATCCTGATCTCGGTACCTTTGTTCATCTTGCTGGGTGAAATCGTTCTGCGTGCCGGTTTGGCTGAAAAAATGTATATGGCCGTGTCCAAATGGCTGTCGTGGCTGCCTGGTGGCCTGATGCATGCCAATATCGGCTCCTCGGCCATTTTTGCAGCTACTTCCGGCTCCAGCGTGGCAACCGCCGCCACCATAGGTACCGTGGCGTATCCTGAAATTGGCAAACGGGGTTATAAAGAGTCCCTATTTCTGGGGTCTATCGCTGCCGGTGGTACCTTGGGTATTCTCATTCCCCCCTCGGTGGTGCTGATTGTATATGGTGTGTTAACACAGACTTCCATCCCCGAGCTTTATCTGGCCGGTATTTTGCCAGGTTTGTTGCTGGTGGTGTTGTTTTCACTGGTGATCATTGTGGCCTGCCTGATCAACCCTTCTTATTCCGGACAGAAACAGTCAAGCACATGGGCGGAAAAAATGACGGTGCTGCTTGATCTGGTACGGCCGCTGATTCTGTTTCTGGGGGTGGTTGGCTCTATTTATGCCGGTATTGCCACACCTACCGAAGCGGCATCCTTTGGCGTGGTGTTTGCGTTGTTACTGGCCTGGTGGGAAAAGAAACTGACTGTCCCGATGTTGCTGGCCTGTTTTGAAAATACGGTCAAAACAACCGCCATGATCATGCTGATCATCTTTGCCGCCATGCTGCTGAATGTGGTGATTGGGTATATGGGGGTCATCCAGTCAGCAACCGAATTCATCAAGACATTGAATCTGACTTCCCTGGAAACCCTAGTGATCCTGGTGGTTTTTTACCTGATCCTGGGCATGTTCATGGAAACCTTTTCAATGATGCTGACGACCATCGGACTGGTTTTCCCCTTGATGACCTCATTGGGCTTTGATCCGGTCTGGTTCGGGATTGTGTTAACGATCTTGATGGAAATTGCGCTCATTACGCCACCGATCGGGGTCAATCTTTTTGTGGTGCAGGGGATCCGGAAAAATGGCGGCGCTTTTAACGATGTCTGCGTGGGGTCCATTCCTTTTGTATTAATGATGCTGCTTCTTATTGTGCTGGTAACCATCTTTCCCCAGATAATTCTTTGGTTGCCCAACAAATTTTATTAATGGAAAAAAAATGACTGATATTGCCAGCCTGGTTAAAAGAATAGATCGCCTGGAGTCCCGTAACGCCATTGTTGAATTGGGTACGCGTTATGCCATGGCCTGTGATGAACATGATATGCCTGCATTGCTTTCCCTGTTCACCGAAGATGCCGTATTTGACTCGCCCAGTGGTGTCATGAAGGCCCATGGAAAGGGGGCCATCGAGGCCATGTTTATTAACATGTTTAAAATTCGGGGCCCTGCCTATCACTGGACACATGATCATATTGTTGAATTTGATGGTGATGATCCCGATAGGGCAACGGGTATTGTGTTAAGCCATGCAGAGACTTCGCCGGATGGCCAAGGAAGCATGGCAGCGATGAAATATGAAGATGTTTATGCAAGAGTAAATGGACAGTGGAAATACGCCAGAAGAAGCATTCATTTTCTGTATTACACCCCCATCAGCGAATATGGCCAGATCCTGAATCGAAAGGATCGGCTTGTGGTGGGCGGGAAGCGTTTGCCAGCAGACTATCCCGAATCATTGCCCAGTTGGCAGGAATTTAAAAAAAGCCATGCCTGATAAGCACGGTTTTACTGGAAATAAGGAAAGGATCATGGAAACAAGAATGGAAAAAATTGAGCTGGCCAGACGGGCCCTGGCGCATTTTGACACGAAAGGAACTGATCAGGCCGCCAGCACCCTTGAGTTGCCCGTTACCTTGTATAGCGATGTTGAGCGTTTTCAGAGAGAAAAACAGGCTATTTTCATGGAACTGCCCCTGGCATTGGCAATGAGTATCGAGCTGCCTGAGCCTGGCAGCTATAAGGCCATGACCGTGATGGATAAGCCCGTTTTGCTCTCACGTGATGAGAACGGTCAGGTGCATGCGTTCATTAATGCCTGTCGTCATCGTGGGGCACCGGTATGTCAGGAGGGTAAAGGACAGGGCAAACGGTTTGTTTGCCCCTATCATGCCTGGCAATATGGTCTTGATGGCCAACTGAAAGGCATTTACGGCTCCAATACGTTTGGGGATGTGAGTCCGGCGACACATTCACTGACCGAATTACCCTGTGCCGAGCAAAGTGGTTTGATCTGGGTTTGCCTGACCCCGGGTAAAGTGTTTGATATTGATGAGTGGCTGCAAGACTTTAAAGAACAGCTGGATGGACTGCAGTTAAACAACTGGCAGATTTACGAGCAACGCTGGCTGGATGGCCCCGGCTGGAAAGTGGCCTGGGACGGTTATCTTGAGGCCTATCATCACAATACCTTGCATGCCAACACGGTTGGACGCTACACGATTGGCAACTTAATGCTGCATGACACGTATGGCCCCCACCAGCGCCTGGTCTTTGCCAGACGTACGCTGGCGGAAATGAAAGCGCAGGAAGAAAAAGACTGGGATCCCGATTTGCACTTGCGGCAAATCCATTCGGTTTTTCCAAACCTTTCCATCTCGGGTGTGCTGGGTGACCATTGTCTGGTCAGTCATGTTTTTCCCGGGGCAACGCCCGAAACAACCCGAACCCTGCAAACGGTCCTGGTGGCCAAAGCACCCGTGACCGAAGAAGAAAAAAACAAATCCGAGGCCTTTAGTGCAACCGTGTTGCAGGCGGTGCAGCAGGAAGATTATCCTATGGGGTATAAAATCCAGCAGGGGCTGCCGGCAGGGGGCAACCGTGTCTTTACGATTGGCCGTAATGAGCCTGCGATTCAGCATTACCATAAATGGGTCAAACATTTTGCCGGTGAATAGGGGGAAGCATGTTTATAGAGCAAAGAACTTATACTTTCAAAGCTGGCACGGTGCCGCAATTTATGGCCTTGTATGAAGAAGAGGGGTTGGCTATCCAGAAGTCAATATTGGGCAATATGGTGGGCTATTTCACTTCTGAATTCGGTACCCTGAACCAGACCGTGCACTTGTGGCAATATCAAAATTTTGAAGACAGGGCCGCCAGGCGGGCTGCCTTGGCGGCCAATGAGCAATGGCAGGCATTTTTTGCCAAGGTGGCCCCGATGTTGATCAGCCAGGAAAGCAAAATCCTGCAGCCGACTTCATTTTCACCAATCAAGTAAATAGTTTGGAATTAAAGGATTGTAACAATGGATCTTGGTATTGCAGGGAAAAAGGCACTGGTATGCGGTGCCAGCAAAGGCCTGGGTTTTGCCTGTGCCCAGGCACTTGCCAAGGAAGGTGTTGATGTTATCCTGGTGGCCCGCACGGAAAGCATCTTGAGGCAGGCCGTTGCCACGCTTCAGGCAACGGCCGGGGGCAGGGTTGATTATGTGGTGGCTGATGTTACTACCGCAGAAGGTCGTGAACGTGTTTTGCAGGCCTGCAGCCGTCCCGATATTCTGGTCACCAATGCAGCAGGTCCGCCACCGGGAAATTTTCGGGAATGGTCGATCGATGACTGGTCGCGTGCCCTCAATGACAACATGCTCAGCTCAATCGAGCTGATTCGCATGACCATCGATGGCATGATCCAGAACCGCTTTGGCCGTATCGTGAACATAACATCCAGTGCGGTGAAAGCACCCATTCCCGCACTGGGGTTGTCCAATGGCGCCAGGGCGGGCCTGACCGGTTTTGTGGCGGGCCTGGCTCGTGAGGTTGTTAAGCATAATGTCACCGTCAACAATCTGTTGCCCGGTTTTTTTGATACGGACAGATTACGCAATACGCTGGATTATTTGGCAAAACAGGCATCCACGACGCTTGAGGACTATCGTCAGCAGCATCAACAAACCATACCGGCTCTTCGCTACGGCAAGCCGGAAGAGTTTGGTATGATGTGCGCATCAATGTGTAGCGCCCATGCAGGATATTTAACGGGACAAAACATTCTTCTTGATGGCGGCTTCTACCCTGGCACATTTTAACGCTGACCATGCGTTGTTTGCCACAATGCCATGAATACCTTCATTGGGACGATAATGGATATTACAAACAATAAATCATCAGACAGGCTGGATTCACGGCTTTCGTATCTTTTCCATTTGATTGGTGCCCGTTTTCTGCAGATCGGCAACCGGCATTTCCGTCATTTGGGGCTTAACCACTATTCAGCCAGAATGCTGGTTATCCTGATGGATAACGGGGAAATGAAAACGGGTGATCTGGTTAGCCGGCTTGGCCTGCCGCAATCCACCATTTCAACGCAATTGCAGGTACTGAACAAACGTAAACTGATCAAGCGCAAGCGTTCTGAAAAAGACAATCGTTCGGTGATGGTTGAACTGACCAAAGAAGGACATGAACTGGCGGTGGATTGCAATCATTTGAGCCAAACCGTGCAGGATTATCTGGTTGGTCATTTCGAAGAAAAAGAGTTACTGAGAAATGTCCAGTTTCTTGAAAAAATCAATAAACTGCTGGGTGAGCTTGAGAATCAGGATCTTTACGAGTTCAAGAAAAACGAACATAACAATGGTGTATCTGATTGAGAACTGAATTATTATCTGAATAGTGCGTTTTCGGTTTTACCAGTCGACTCAAGGTTTCTATTATGCAAAATACAGGTTTATTTCATCAGCAGGCTTACATCAATGGTCAATGGCTGGATGCCGATTCAGGTCAGGTACAAACCATTCTGAACCCGGCCACTGCTGAGGTACTGGGTACGGTTCCAATTATGGGTGCGGCTGAAACCAGGCTGGCTATTGAAGCGGCCAATAATGCCTTGCCGGCCTGGCGGGCAAAAACCGCCAAGGAACGTTCGCAATTATTGCGTAAATGGTTTGAGCTGATGATTGAGCATCAGGATGAATTGGCCCGTTTGATGACGCTGGAGCAGGGCAAGCCCCTGGCAGAAGCCAAAGGGGAAATCCTGTATGCCGCTTCGTTTGTGGAATGGTTTTCGGAAGAGGCCAAACGGGTTTATGGCGATGTGATTCCCGGGCCACAGGCCAACAAGCGTGTGATTGTGGTTAAACAGCCGGTGGGCGTTACCGCAGCGATTACCCCCTGGAACTTCCCGTCTTCCATGATTACCCGCAAAGCGGCACCGGCCCTGGCCGCCGGATGCACCATGGTGCTGAAGCCGGCACCGCAAACCCCGTATTCCGCGCTGGCCTTGGCAGAGCTGGCGGAACGTGCGGGTGTTCCTGCCGGTGTGTTTAATGTAGTAACGGGTGATGCCATTGCTATTGGTGCAGAGCTTACCGGCAACCCGATTGTGCGCAAACTGTCTTTCACTGGTTCTACCCAGGTGGGCCGTTTATTAATGGCCCAGTGCGCGAATGATGTCAAGAAAGTTTCGCTAGAGCTGGGTGGTAACGCACCGTTTATTGTTTTTGAAGACGCTGATCTTGATGCCGCTGTTCAGGGCGCGATTATTTCAAAGTTTCGCAATAACGGCCAAACTTGCGTGTGTGCAAACCGCCTGTATGTGCACGATAAGGTTTACGATGCTTTTGTACAGAAATTGACTGCTGCGGTAGCGGGTTTCAAAGTGGGCAATGGCATGGAAGCGGAAACCACCATGGGTCCTTTGATTGATGAAAATGCGCTGGCCAAGGTCAAGTCACACATTGCTGATGCCCTGGAGAAAGGTGCCCGTATTGTGACCGGCGGTAAACCCCATGCGCTGGGCGGCACTTTCTTTGAACCTACCGTGATGGTTGATGTGCCAGTTAATGCGGTTGTTGCCAAGGAAGAAACGTTTGGTCCCCTGGCACCCGTCTTCCGTTTTCATCATGAAGAAGAGGCTATTGCCTACGCCAATGACACGGAGTATGGCTTGGCCGCCTATTTTTACACGCGGGATATCAGCCGCGTGTTCAGGGTTGCCGAAGCGCTTGAGTATGGCATGGTGGGTATCAATTCGGGTGCTATTTCTACCGAAGTGGCCCCCTTTGGTGGCATGAAAGCATCGGGCCTGGGACGTGAAGGATCCAAATACGGCATCGAGGAATACATCGAGATTAAATACCTGAGTTTGGATATTTAAGCGTTTTGTTTTGCAATGCTGCGGTGCTATGATCGTATAGATCAAATTTTCCTGCAAGGAATCAAGTGCCGTGGCAACGAAAAATGAAAATCATCTTCATGGACTAAGTACTCACAAGGCCGTTGAACGGCTGCGTTTGGAAGGTCCTAACGAATTGCCACGTGCAGGCAAACGATCAATTTTTCGTATTGCCCTGGAAGTCTTGCGAGAGCCTATGCTCTTGCTGTTGTTGGTTGGCGGATTTGTCTACCTATTGCTGGGAGACCGTACTGAAGCCAGTATCCTGCTTGCTTTTGCCAGCTTCTCGGTTGCCATTACGGTAATCCAGGAAACCCGCACTGAACGTGTGCTTGAAGCATTACGCGATTTGTCTTCCCCGCGTGCGCTGGTGATTCGTGATGGAGAGCGCATTCGCATTGCCGGTCGTGAAGTTGTTCGTGACGACTTGCTTATCCTGGAGCAAGGGGACCGTATCGCTGCCGATGCCATATTGCTTGACGCCATCGACTTGCAGACTGACGAATCACTGCTTACCGGAGAGTCCCTGCCGGTTGGCAAGAAGGCCTCAACGTTTACCAATAACACACAAGAGCACAAGGATCCGCGTCCGGGTGGTGAAGACCAGCCCTATGTTTATTCCGGTTCGCTGGTTGTGCGTGGCAGCGGGATTGCCCGTGTTCTGGCAACCGGCCCGCATACCGAAATTGGCAAAATCGGCCAGTCGCTTGCCGAACTTGATACCGAAGCACCCCGCCTGAAGCGTGAAACGGGCCGGATTGTCACATGGTGTGCAATGGGGGGCAGTCTGGTGGCCTTGCTGGTGGTGCTGCTTTATGGCTTGTCGCGCGGCGAGTGGCTAGAGGCAATGCTGGCTGGCATTGCTGTTGGCATGTCCATGCTTCCCGAAGAGTTTCCGGTTGTACTGACGGTATTCATGGCGATGGGTGCCTGGCGGATAGGCAAGGTGGGTGTGCTTACCCGAAGGGCAGCTGCCATTGAAACCTTGGGTTCGGCAACGGTACTGTGCACTGATAAAACCGGTACCCTTACAGAAAATCGCATGGCACTTGTACAAGTTTGGCTGCCATCGGGCGAAACAGGGATTCTGGATGGGAAAGCGGCCTTATCTGATGGCCACTACAAGCTGATTGAAACAGCAATGCTGGCCAGTGCCGCAGAGCCGGTTGATCCAATGGAAATTGCTATGCATCGCGCTCATGGGATGGGCAAGGTCACAGAGAAACAGACTGCTGCATTGGTATATAACTATGGATTGCGCCCAGAGCTGTTGGCCATGTCCAATATCTGGGACGATAACGGAACCCTGAAAATCTGTGCGAAAGGTGCGCCTGAAGCGATTGCTGGACTGTGTCGGCTTTCTTCTGAAGAAATCGCGCAAATGAAGGCGGCCGCTGAAGAAATGGCCAGGCGTGGCATACGCGTGCTGGCGGTTGCTACCGCGACGGCTACCGATCGTAACTGGGCTGAATCCCAACGGGCTTATGCATATACATTAGAAGGTCTGGTTGGGTTTGTTGATCCAATACGAGCCAGTGTGCCCGGTGCGATTGCCGAATGTCGGCGTGCCGGTATCCGGGTGGTCATGATTACCGGAGACTACGAGGTAACGGCACGTTCTATTTCCATGCAGGCAGGCATTCCTGATGGCGATGTATTAACCGGCAGCGATCTTGAAAAGATGACGGACGAACAGCTTGAGCAACGCCTGAAAACCGTCACCGTATTTGCACGGATCATGCCAGAACAAAAACTGCGTATTGTCCAGGCGTTCAAAACCGAGGGTGAGATTGTAGCTATGACTGGAGATGGCGTTAATGATGCGCCATCACTCAAGGCGGCGCATATTGGTGTTGCCATGGGCAAGCGGGGAACCGATGTGGCGCGTGAGGCTTCCGCCATGGTACTGCTTGACGATGATTTCGGCTCTATCATTCAGTCGGTTCGGCTGGGGCGGCGAATCTACGATAACATGCGCAAGGCGATGGCCTTCATTTTTGCGGTTCATGTGCCGATTGCCGGGTTGGCGCTGTTCCCTTTGTTCTTTGGTTATCCAATCTTGCTGGGGCCAATTCATATTGCATTGCTTGAAATGGTCATCGACCCGGTGTGTACACTGGTATTTGAAGCGGAGCGCGAAGAGGATGATGCCATGCAACGCCCGCCACGTGATCCGTCTGAACATATGTTCTCGATTCCCATGGTTGTATGGAGCGTCTTTCAGGGTGGTGTTGCCTTTGCGATGCTGGCTGGCGTTTTTCTTTATAAAACGGCGTCTGGCATGCCCGAGGTTGAAGCGCGTGCCTTGGTCTTCTTTGCACTGATCGCCCAGATCATGGCGCTGATTCTGGTCAATCGCTCATTCACTGCATCGTTAAGGGAGGCCTTTGCCCGAAAGAATATGGCACTGGTGTATGTTGTCCTGATTGTGGCGGGCGTTACCGCATTAATCCTGTTCTTGCCTGCTGCACAGGAGTTGTTGAAGTTTGGCATGATTACCTGGGAAGATATGGTGCTGGCGCTGGGCTTGGGTGTTGTGCTGTTACTGCTGCTAGAGGGCTGTAAGCCCATTATCCAGAGAATTTCCTTGGGCCAAGGTAAACTGGCTGAAAAAAGCAACAGGAATAACTTTACATCCCCATAGAATAATCGCTAAGCTGCTTTATCTAATGTGGAAGTAAATCAATATTTGCCCGGAGCAATGGATGATAGACCTGTCTTCCCCACTGAAAGCCGATACGTTTACCCATGTCCGGATAGTTGTCGGCATGATTACCGGCTTATGCATGACCCGTTTGCTGAACGGGTTAAGCCGTTTTGTCCAGCAACCCAATAAAGATCATGTGTTTTTTGTGCACATTGGCTGGACGTTCTTTCTGTTGCTGGATATGGTCAATTTCTGGTGGTTTCAGATTCGGCTGGCCAATACGGTAACCTGGAACTTTGGGCTTTACCTGTTCATTCTTTTCTATGCCTCGCTTTACTTCTTTACCTGCACCATTCTATACCCCGACAAAATAGACAATATCAACAGAATGGATGACTACTTCCTCTCCAGGCGGGCCTGGTTTTTTGGCTTGCTGATTGCACTTAACCTTACGGATTTGTTGGATACCACCTTGAAAGGAACCAATTACTTGCTTTCCTTGGGGCTGCCCTATGTTTTGCATATCAGTGTTTTTGTGGTGTTGTGCGGCTTTGCCATACGCAGCAAGCAACTCGGGTTTCATAGAGGTTTTGCTGCGTTTGCCATTATTGAAGAAGCCATCTGGGCGGTATACGCTTACAGTTCTATTGTCTAGCTATGTCATTCCGGTCCACTTGAAATTTAATCCAATCCAGTATTACCGGCGGAAATCACAAGTATCCGTTTACGGATTTATGCATATCATTGACTTCGGCTATCAAGGGATATATTCTGATTGTTGAACGCCCCTTTCTATTGCTTTGTATGGCAGAAGGGGACGGTGGCCTGGTTTTATCAGTATTGACCAGCGCGTGTAAGCGTTCCACTTGCACATCAATCCAGGGAGTTTGGCCAAATGCGCTATTTTTTTGTTTGTTTGTTCTTGTTTTTAACCGGTTGTACTGGCATACCTAAAGGGATAGAGCCAGTCCAGAACTTTGATTACCAGCGTTATCTGGGTAAATGGTATGAAATTGCACGCCTTGATCATTCCTTTGAGCGCGGATTGCAGCAAGTAAGCGCCGAATATACAATGCGTGACGATGGCGGCATCAAGGTTATTAATCGTGGCTTTAATACGGCCAAAAATCAATGGAAAGAAGCCGAAGGCAAGGCCTACTTTGTGGAAGATAGCAAGCAGGGTTATTTGAAAGTGTCGTTCTTTGGGCCTTTCTACGGCTCTTATGTAATTTTTGATTTAGGCAAAAATTATGAGTATTCATTGATCACCAGCCACAACAAGGACTTTTTATGGCTGTTGTCCAGGACGCCAACCATTGATGAAAACCTTAAAAAAGAGCTGATCGCTAAAATGGACAGCTTGGGATTCAACACCAAAAACCTTATTTTTGTAGATCAATCCGCACAAAAATAAACCAGCAATAGTAGGTGGATAGTGAAGTAATGGAATTGGCAGCTTAGGCTGCCAATTTTTTTTGACCTGTATAAAATGGTGCTTTGCCCATTGAGTTACTTAATGCCCTCAGCAAGGCTTAATGAAAAAAAACTAAGAAATCGCCTTTTTGTATATTAATTATTTCCAGTGTGTATTCTTAATGATAGATATATCCAGCTGAATAAACCAATTCCAATTCTTTGTTAACATCTTGGGCATACTAATTACTTAGTGCTGTTTCTTTTATTTCAAGCCGCTTTTTATATGGGCATTCACTATGAATAACCTGGATCTGGGTTTATTGCGAACTCTGGTAACCGTTGAAAAAACCAATACTTTTTCGGGGGCGGCAGAGGCGCTGTTTAAAACGCAGTCAGCGGTTAGCCAGCAAATGCAAAGGCTGGAAGAGCAGATGGGTTATCCCTTGTTCCAAAAACGTGGCCGGCACAGGGAGCTTACCCAGCAAGGCAAGCAATTGGCCGAGTATGCCCGCCGCCTGCTGGCTATTAATGATGAAGTGCTGCGCACGGTGGGACGTCAGCAAATGGAAGGGCATATCCGCTTCGGGGCAACCTTTGATGTGGCGGATACGATTCTGCCCATTGTGCTCACGCATATTGCCCGCTATGCCCCCAAGGTGAAACTGGACATACAGGTTGACCGCAGTCCAGCCTTAATGGCTTTGCTGGCCTCGGGTAATATAGACATGGCTATTTCTACCCGTGATGCACCTGGGCTGAACAGCTTTGTAGTGCGTACCTCGCCCACGGTCTGGATATGCGCGGCTGATTTTTCTTACAACCGTCATTCAACATTACCTTTGATTTTGGCCGATGAACCCAGTATATTCCGGCGACTGGCCTTAACCGCGCTAGCGCAGCATCAAATTGACTGGCGTATTAACTATCTTGCCCCTTCTTTGGCGGGTATCAAGGCCGCAGTGCGTGCAGGCCTGGGTGTGACGGCCCGTAGCGTTGAATTTTTGGGGCCGGACATGCGGGTATTGGCCGAGCAGGAAGGATTGCCACCCTTGCCTTTGATGACCTATCGCTTACTGACGCGACAAGACACGATTAACCCGCTAACGTTGGGCATTTTTGAAATGCTGAAGGCACAGTTCGAAAACACAAACTGAACTGGATAAGAATGGCAACCTTACGGGTTGATCACGCTTTGCACGGCCGTTGCGGGAGACCACTCGACATTCTGGGGGAATGAAGTTACCCTGCGTTTGCTGTTTAACGATGCTTAGCGCTTTAAAAAAATCTAAAAGTCGCCCGCTCTTGCTCATCTATTTGAGAAACAAGATTGGTTTCCCATTCCAGGTATTTTCTGGCGGCTTCCTTGTTGCCGTTATGCCGGTCATGCACAAAAAACAGGAAATCAATGCACGCTGCATCGGGGGGCTGTTCACTGTCATGTTCCAGCGGCAAACCGGATGACTCGAAGAAGTCCTCATCAATAACGGCAAATTGGATATTCTGGTAGTCCGCGTCTTCCAAGTCACGGGCCAAGAGCATGGTTTTTTCCGCTTCGCTGCCAAGCAATAAAATGCAAGCCTGAGGATGATCGGGTGCGTGTTCCATCAAGGTTGGGCGAATCACCCAGAAGCTGTTTTTCAAGTGGCAAGCTCGAAACTGCATGCTGGGCCTGGCATCAAGGACGATGGCCTGCGGATGCTGTTTGATGAAGTCAACCGCTGCAGCCGCAGAAATCTGGCGAGCATGACTTAGGGAAACAAGCGTCGTGGGCAGCGTGGGTAATGTGGCTAGCTTGTCAGTTTCGGCAAGCAGGTAAACTTCCCAGCCAAGCTGCTTAAGCCAGCTGGCCACCACGGGGGCACGGATCTGGTCGAAATCAGCTAAAACAATGCGGGCTTTTCTTACCCCGATGTATTCATCGGTTGCCTGAACCAGTTGTCCGCCTGGGGTATGCCGTATCAGTGCGGGCAGCTGGCTTGCTTGATGCTCTTGTTCGGTACGGATATCACACAAAAACGTGTTGCGATCAGCCTCTTGCAGCCACAGCAAAACCTGCTCGAAAGAAACATGGCTAAGGCCAAAGCGCCGGGCAAGATTGCTTGCGCGTTCTTTTAATAGCGGTAGCAAGGACGGGTTGATATGTTCTGGATACAGGCGGTTGGCCTGGCGTTCCAGTTCATACCCCGACAAATACCAACCCTGGGTGCCGTTTTCCAGTGCATAAATCTTGTTGGGTAAGCCAAGGTTGATCAGGGTTTGTGCGCCAATAATGCTGCGGGTGCGGCCAGCGCAGTTGATCACGATAGTTGTATCAGGATCATCGGCAATCTGGCTGGCACGCAGGGCAAGCTCACCGTTGGGGCAGCAGATTGAGCCGGGAATATTCATTTTCCGGTATTCAGGAACGGGCCGCCCGTCCAGAATGACCAGATTGCCATTGGCAAACTGGATCATTTCCTGTAATTGGCTGGCTGAAACACTGGGTGTGTGGCAGGCATGTTCGGCCAGTTCGCCAAATGTTTTGCTAGGTAAGTTAACACCGGCAAAAGTGGAAAACCCGGCTGCCTGCCATGCCTGGATACCGCCTTGCAGTACATGAATATGGCGGTAGCCAAGGTTTTGCAAGGCCGTAGCGGCAGCCATTACGGTTTGATGGCCGGCATTGCTGCCTTCGCCATAAATAACGATGCGTGTATTCGGGTTGGGAACCAGTTTTTTTGCCCGCAACTCCAGCACGCTATAGGGTAAAGAGACCGCGAAGAACAGGTGGTTTTCTCCGTACTGGCCGTGTTCACGGATATCCAGAATGGCAATTTCATGTTCATCATGAATCCAGCTTTTCAGCTGTTTGGCATCAATCTCTTTCATGGATTGGGGCGTGGCAGATTTTAAGGGCGGGCAATTTGGCATAGTCAACATGTGGCCCTAGCGGGTTTTCACACCAATGTCCATGATCTTGCAGGTATTGTTTTCCACATCAAAAGCCAGTCTTTCCGTTAAGGTTTCCAGTGCCTTGCCGTACATATGCAGGTGGCGGATCTGGCTGTCTTCAATTCTTACCGCGTGGATGTCGTTTCGCATAAGCGCAATGCCTTGACCAGGGCCAATACTTTGCATGCCCGTTTGAACGATGGTTGCCTTGCCTGGCGTGCTGCCATCATCGGTGCGTTCGTACAGGTAGTTGCTTTCCGTGCCTTCCACCGCGGCAATGCAGGCCCATGTTGTATGGTTGTGTGGGACGATTTTTTTGCCGGGTTTCATGACATTCAAGTACAGCGACAGGCTGTTATCGGGTTCTGAATGAATCAGGTAGCGGGCTTGCAGTTCTTCGCCCTCTGGTGCGGGGTAATCGGCTTCAGACCACCAGTTTGTATTGGCGGCCAGTTGAATTAGCGCGTCGCGTACGGCGTCCAGTCCTTTGCGGTTGGGTTCAGGTGTTGTTTGCTGTTTGGCAAGCGCCATAAATTCGTTAATGGCGTTTTGCTTGCCGATGTTGCTTTCCATCAATTTTCTCCTTTGATTTTCTGTAAGTATAGAGATATCAGGCAGCATGGACTAATTAAAATTTTTTGTTAACATATTAGGAATGCTAATGGGTTGGTGCTTTTCTTTCTATTTCAAGCCGCTTTTTATATTGGTATTCGCTATTAAAAACAGGGGCCCGGGTTTGTTGCGAACATGGGTAACAATCTAAAAAACTAATACATTTTCAGGGGGTATCTTGATTGACCTTGATGGCCATTATTATCATGGCAGGCACACTGGCGATAGGTTGTCTTTACCTAACCATGCATGCAAGCGTAAAGCCATTTCAGCACTGATTGCCGCTTTTCCATTCAGTAATTTGGATAAGGTTACCCGGTTAATGCCCAATCTGGGATGTTTTTATCAAACGAAGGAGGGCAGCCGTTGGCTGCACCTGAAAGAAATGAACAAATTAGGGATGACTGAATTGAAGATATTTCGATTTCCACGTCACAAGAACAATTAAAATTTCTGACGGATAACCGGCGCTCTCACCGTGTTGCGTCCTGGGCTTACCAACAGGCCATGGATAACAATTACTTGCTTTGGGAGGGTGGGAAAAACATCCGTTTTCAAAGGTGCCATTATGAAACTTGAACGATTTGAACGCCTGCGTAAGGCGCAAAAGGCTTATCACCGCCGCTGTAAATGGGTGATGAAAAATGGCATATATGTGATCCATTCCTATGATGAAAAAAAACCGGATGACTTGTCATGGTGGGATGATGCCGGGTTTATTCTGGGAGACCGACGCGTGATGGTCTGGTGGCAGCATCCGCGCTTTGTTTATGCCGATGCGCTTGATGAGCAGGCCCGCCAGGAAGCCGGTCATTCACCATTAAATGGACAGTGTTTTGAGGATGGCATCCCCAACCATAAACCGGTTGGTCGCTCTCGTAAAAAAATCATCAGCTATACCGTATCCCTAGGCACGGATGAAACCCGACAATATTATGACAGGCTGGATACGATCAAGCAGCGACTGCAAAAAGAGGGGATGGATTTTATCGTGAAACCCCGTTGGCAACGTGAATGTCTTTCATGGGCGACTGGGGTAGATCTGGTGGCGCCGCTGGAAGTGCGTAATGAAACCGAACTTAAAAACGTAATCGATCTTGCAAACCGCCTGCTTCGGGGACAAACCACGCTTGAACACGAATTTCCGGGGTATGCCTATGGCAGGGAACAGTGGCTGCAAGAGCAGGATAAACGCTAATACACTCTCCACCTAAACACCAAAGTTGTCGCAAGATTTGAATGTTAAAAAAATAGTAGATAGGAATGAATATGTTTTCTTTGGATGCCAATGGGCAAACAAGCAGTCAGTTTTACCCTTTGAACATATGATTTATGTGGGTGAGTTTTTGGACAGCGCCTGATTATATAATCTGAAAACAGTCCTGTTATGACACTATCAAGGAGTATTGCAATGGATGTAAAAGCTTATGGTGCCCGGGCGGGTGATCTGCCCCTTGAGTCTATGGATATTACCCGGCGTCAGCCGGGGGCGCACGATGTACAGATTGATATTGCCTTTTGTGGTGTATGTCATTCCGATATTCACCAGGTTCGCGCCGAGTGGGCAGGCACCTTGTATCCCTGCGTACCGGGTCATGAGATTGTTGGCCGGGTATTGGCAGTGGGCGAGCATGTATCCGGTTTCAAGAAGGGCGATCTGGTTGGGGTGGGCTGTATTGTTGACAGTTGCCAGCATTGCCCAGATTGCAACGAAGGTCTGGAAAATTTCTGTGATCATATGGTGGGCACGTATAACAGTCCCACGCCCGATGCGCCGGGACATACCCTTGGCGGTTATGCCCAGCAGATTGTGGTGCATGAGCGGTATGTGCTGCGTATCCGTCACCCGGAAAACCAGTTGGCTGCCGTAGCCCCCTTGCTATGTGCAGGCATTACGACTTACTCTCCATTACGCCACTGGAAAGTGGGGCCCGGGCAGAAAGTGGGTGTGGTGGGTATTGGCGGGTTGGGACACATGGGCATTAAACTGGCCCATGCCATGGGCGCCCATGTGGTTGCGTTCACAACTTCGGAGTCCAAGCGTGCCGAAGCCAAAAAGCTGGGGGCCGATGAGGTGGTGGTTTCCCGTAACCCTGATGAAATGGCAGCCCATGTCATGAGTCTTGACTTCATTCTTAACACGGTTGCCGCTCCGCATGATCTGGATCCTTTCTTTGCATTGCTTAAGCGGGATGGCACGATGACATTGGTGGGGGCACCATCATCACCGCATCCTTCACCCAATGTGTTCAGTCTAATCATGAAAAGGCGAAGCCTTGCCGGATCGTTGATTGGCGGGATTCCTGAAACCCAGGAAATGCTGGACTTCTGCGCCGAGCATGGCATTGTGGCGGATATCGAAATGATTCGGGTAGACCAGATCAACGAGGCTTATGAGCGCATGCTCAAGGGTGATGTCAAGTACCGTTTTGTGATTGATAACGCGACATTGGCAGCGTGATCATCGTTTAACACATGGAGCTTTACGTGAATTCAAATCAGGGATGACTGAATACGATATATGAACACACGCACTATTCCTTCCAACTTCAGAGACATTGGCGGGCATGCCACAGCCAACGGAACGGCCGTAATTCCTGGTCGTATATTCCGGTCGAGTCAACTTGCAAACATACCGGAGGAGTCGGTTCGATGGCTTGAGGGGCTGGGCATACGGTTCGTTTACGACTTTCGTACGGCCGCAGAAAGGGAACGATCCCCCGACGTCCCTATGCCAGGCGCTCAAAGCGTATGGCTCGATGTGCTCAGTGATGACTCGGGTTCGATAGCGGCGATGATGCAACTTGTGCTGCAGGATCCTCGCAAGTTCGGTCAGGATATGACACCAGACAAGGTGCAGACGCTGTACAGAACCATTTACGGGAATTTGATTAGCCTGCCCAGCGCATGTAAAGCTTACGGTGCCTTCTTCTCCTCTTTGCTGAGGGATCCTGACATACCGCGTGTCTTTCACTGCACCGCAGGCAAAGACCGAACCGGTTGGGCTGCGGCGATGCTGTTGTTATTGCTGGGTGTTCACCGTGATGATGTTTTGGCAGACTACCTGGCGAGTAATGAGCAATTGCTTCAGGGATATTCTTCAATCATGGAAGCGTTTGTTGCATCAGGCGGTGATCGGGCCGTTGTGGAAAACCTGTTACTGGTGCGACCGGAATATCTGGAGGCTGGATTCGCTTCTCTAAAGCGCACCTACGGAAACATCTCGGACTATTTTTCTCGAGGCTTGGGAATTGCTCCAAAGGAACAAGTCAATCTGATTTCGACTTATACAAGCTAGGGCGCTATAAATTCGAGTGTCTTGGCAAGTCGGTGGATCACCAATAAAAAGAAAGGAGAGCAGTAATTGGCTGTTGAAATTGTGGAAATCCAACCGGCACACGATGAGGTCATTTGCAACATCATCAAAACGGTTGGTTCAGAGTTCGGCGCAATCGGTGACGGTTTTGGTCCCTCTGATGCGGAAGTGCTGGAAATGAGTGCGCATTATGACGATCAACGCGGCAGCTTGTATCTGGTGGCCCTGTTGGATGGACGCATTGTGGGGGGTGGTGGTATTGCCCCTTTCAACGGCAGTAGCCAGATATGCGAATTGCGAAAACTGTTTCTTTTAAAAGAAGCCCGTGGCTTGGGTATTGGCAAGGAATTGGTGAGTAGATGTTTGAGTTATGCAAGCCAAAAGGGGTACAAGGAATGTTATCTTGATACCTTGTCTGGTATGAAATCGGCTATAGCCTTATATGAAAAACTAGGGTTTCATCATCTTGACTGCCCATTGGACGGAACCGTTCATGGCGGGTGCGATGTTTGGATGTTGAAGAAATTTTAGCCACCACCCGTAGGGCGTGTTGTGGGGGTGTTCAAAAACGATGGCATGTCTCACTAGTAGTTAATGTGCGAAGTCAAACTGAATTGCAGCAGATAGATGTGTCATTTTGAAACAGAGCTATCTATTGTTGAGGTAAACGACGAGAATGGGTCGAGGGATATTTTTCCCTAGTACATTTAGGACTTACATTGAAGACAGAAACCGGTATTGTGAAGTGGTTCAACAACGATAAGGGCTTCGGCTTTATCATGCCTGAGTTTGGCGGCAAGGATCTCTTCGCACACTACAGCGAAATTCAAGGCACTGGCCACAAATCTCTTGAAGAGAATCAACGTGTGTCATTCGTGACAGGTCAAGGGCAAAAAGGCCCTTGCGCTACCCAGATCCAAGTGATCTGAATGCGCGTGTGCTGAAAATACTCAGCATACCTGCAGTGATAAAAGCGGAATCCTTTGAAACATTGGGTTCCGTTTTTTTATTTCTACGTATTTCCCACAACAGCCCAAAATGTCCTTAAAATCAATATAACCCTTTTCTATCAATTTCAACTTCCATGTGACGTTGAGCAATGGTCGAATATTGTTGATCAGTTATGGACATTTCATGCTTGCAGATATTTCGATTCCCACGCCACAAGAACAATTAAAATTCCTGAAGCGAATTCAGCAAATACTGCAATCAGGCAGTTTTACATCGACTTATAAATTTGCCTTGCTGATTAGCCTGTCAAGACTTGCCATCGAGCAGGGCAAAGATACCGGGGAAGGGCTGGCACTGGATTATCTGGATATTGCAGAAAAATTCATTGATTTGTATTGGTGGCAGGTCAGGCCATATGAGTTTAATCAGCAAGAATCTTTTGTGCTGCAACAAAGTACTGGCCCACAGGCCAGCATCGTCAATTTGGTTCTGTCTGCACAACAACAGTTTAAAACCCTGGCATCAGCCAGGCAAAGCACCGCTTATTGGTTGAAACTGAAAAAATCGGTTGCTGCTATCGTCAAGAAAATGCCGGTGGTGTATTTGCAAAACCTGAATGGCCAAAGCATTGAGTTTTTATATCATTTGGAAGAATCGAAACATCATTTACGGTTACTGCCCAAGGTAATGTATTGCCTAAGGCAGTTTGGCGATATTATTGAAGAGCTTTGCCAAAAGTGCTGGGTGGATTTTGTTCGGGAAAACAAGAAGAACCTGCCTGTCCTGGATGGCTTGCCCGATCTGAATACCTTTCTTTTTGCACCTAGCCGCAACCAATTACGTAAAGTGGCTGACTTCTTGGTTGATTTACAGCAGTGCCGCTGTTTTTATTGTAATAAACCACTCAAGAATGAAAAAATCGCGGTGGACCATTTCATTCCCTGGTCTTTATATTCAGCTGATACCGGCCACAATTTTGTCTTGGCAGACAATACGTGTAATTCGCAAAAAAGCAATTTCCTGGCTTCCGGGCAATTTTTACAGAAATGGCTGGAACGTAATTACCAGCATGATTCACTGATTACCACCGAGCTGGCAAGGCAGGGGTTTTTGACGGATCTCAAGCGTTCTCACCACGTTGCTTATTGGGCCTATCAACAGGCAATCGATAATAATTACCTGCTTTGGGATGGCGGGAAAAATGCCCGTTTTGCTTCGGGGATGGAATTGGATAATCTATCTTCAGCCCAACTTTTTTGCACTCCGAAAAAATAGTTCAAGCTTTAATTTTCTCACAACCCACTACGCATTTTTTCAGCCGCATCAAGCAATAAAGGTAAAAACTCAGTGGTCATCCGTTTAACCGAAATACGGCTGAGCATGGCGCTTACGTTCATGGCGGCAATCGCACGTCCTTCACGGTTCCTGATTGGCACGGCCAGTGAGACGCGGCCTTCATATACCTGGTCTACCGGCATGGCGTAGCCTTGTTCCCTGATCTTTTTCAGGGTGTTGCGGATCGAAACAGGGTCTACGTCCGTGTATTTGGTCAGCTTGCGCAGTTCTGCTTTGGCAAAAAATTCATCCAGTTGTTTTTCATTCAGGTCGGCTAGCAACACTTGGCCCATGGCGTTGATGAAGGCTGGCATGCGCATGCCGACCTGTACCGGAATGGTGTACACATGCGAGGGCGGGATGCGGGCAATGTAAACCACATCGGTGCCATCCATCACACTCATGGCACATGATTCATCTATTTTCTCAACAATGCTGGTCATGAAAGGCTGGGCCAGCTCCGACAGGGGGATAGAGGACAGATATGCATAGCCCAGGTCCAGGACCTTGGGCAGCAGGCGGAATTTGTTATCTTCCATGCCCACATAGCCGATAGCTTCCAGGGTAAGTAAAAAGCGCCGAGCTGTCCCGCGCGCCAATCCGGTGCGAGTCGCGACTTCATTTAACGATAGGCGGTCAGCGCCTTTTTCAAAACAACGTATAACACTCAAGCCCCGTGCAAAAGCGGTTACAAAATCCGGGTGATCCTCATTGATGCTCATTATTTACCTGCTTGTTGGTTGGTCTTTCCGTTAGGGCCCATGAATCGGAAAAGTGTAACGGAATCATAAACATTATAAAACCAGATTGACCTTATAAGTCTTCATCGATATAATTTTAACCATTATACGGCTAAACGTCCGTCATACGGTCAAAACGGAGGAGACAAATGAAAGTTGAAAAACCCGGTTTCTTTAAATGGGAACATTACCCGTCAGTAACACCGCCAGAATTGCAACAAGCCCAAGTTGGCGTGCATCCTGTTGTGGTGGTAGGGGCTGGCCCGGTTGGCCTGACGTTGGCCCTGACGCTGGCGCAACAGGATATTCCGGTTGTGGTGCTTGAAACCAAAGATCACTTGTCGGACAGCAGCAGGACGCTGGCAGTAGCCAGGCGCAGTGTGCAGGTAATGGATCGTTTGGGTGTAAGTGGCGCTTTCCGTGAAAAAGCCATTACCCGCGATAGAAATTATGTCTATCATGGCCGGCAATTGATCCATAGTGCCCCCTATGAACAGTCGGTAGCTGAAAAGCACCCTGATATCAGTGTGCTGCAGCAACCCTGGACGGAAAAGGTCTTGTTGGATGCCGTGCTGGAAAATGCCCGGATTGACTTGCGCTGGTTGAATGCAGTCAAAGAAGTGCATTTTGATGATAATGATCAGCCTGTTCTAACCGTTACTGCACCAGAAGGGGAGTATTTGCTGAAGGCGCAATATGTGATTGCGGCAGATGGTGCCCGTGGACAGGTGCGGCGCAGTCTGGGCCTGGCTTATGAGGAAATTGGCGACGGTGTCTTGCAGCGCAATTTCATTATTTGTGATTTCGAATTGCCTTCTGATTTACCGATTGCCCGCCGTTTATGGATTTCACCACCTTACAAGCCAAATTCTGCAGTCATTTTGCATCGTCAGCCGTTTAATACATGGCGCTTGGATTATGCGCTGGATGATGGTGAAGATATCGAAGAGGCCATGAGGCCTGAAGTGGTTGCGCGCAATGTACGGCAACAGCTGCAGTTGATGGATATCCCCGATTCGGAAGAATTCAAACTGGTGTGGATTTCATCTTATCGCCCCATGTCCAGAAGTTTGCCATGCTATCGCCAAAAGTCAGTGTTTTTTGTGGGTGATGCCGCCCATCAAACCCCTATTTTTGGTGGCCGTGGCATGAACCAGGGCATGCTTGATGCGGCCAATCTGGGCTGGAAGCTGGGTATGGTGATGAACGGGGTGGCTAATCCTGATTTGCTGGATTCATACGATACCGAGCGTCGTCCGCTGATTATCCAGAACCTGAAGGATATCGGGTTGGCCACACTTTGCATGACAGCGCCCACCCGTGGTGCCTCCCTGATGCGTCAGGCCGCTTTTGATCTGTTGCCCACCGAGCGCTTTGTGCTGGATCTGGTGGATGCCTTCAATGCCAACAAGTCTGAATGCCTGTTTGCCGATCAGGTTAACGAGGCCGGGCACACGGCCTTACCCGGTTACCCTCTGCCGGATTGCCGACTGGAGCAGGGTGCTCAAACGATTTATTTGCACGATCTGCTCAAGCCCCATGGGTTTACCAGTCTTTATTTCTCGGTCAATGGCCAGTTGCCTGAAGGACTGAAATCCGAGACAGATAAGTTGCAGGCAACTTTTCCCCGTTATTTCCGGCACGAAACGGTCGCATTGGATACAGCACCCGCCAACACGCCTAAAGTGGCTTATCTGCAAGAAGGTGAAAGACTGGGTCTGCAGGAAGGTACATGGTTGCTGGTTCGCCCTGATGGTTACATTCAGGCCAGATCGGAAAAACCGCTTGGACAGGACATTAATCAGGCCCTGCATGTGGCCCTGGGTAACTAGCAATAAAAAAGGAGACATCAAACATGGAATTGCAACGCTCATTTCGCGCGGTAACCGAAGCGCTTGACCAGATTCCGGAAGCTGAAACAGAAGGTTTCCTGGCGAGACTGGTTCTTATTCTTGCCAATGAACTGGCCGATGCGGACCGGGTTGAAATTGCAGTACAGCGTGCCCTGGCGCCTGTAAAAACAAAGGAGAAAGAACAATGAGTCTTGGAGACCGCTGGGCTGGACATCATATTCAGCAATTAACCACACCAAAAGTATTGGCTGAACGTGCCCAGTCAATGGGCGACAAGGTATTCCTGAATTATTTGCCCGATGGCCGGCAACTGACTTACCGGGATATTGATCTGATGTCCAACCAGCTGGCGCATGGCCTGGCCAAGCGTGGTATTGCTCATGGTACACACGTGGCCTGCCTGATGGATAATAGTCCTGAACAGTTACTGACTTACTTTGCCCTGGGCAAACTGGGTGCGGTGGCGGTGCCTTTGAATACGGGCAGTCGTGGTCAGTCCCTGCAGTATTTGCTGTCCCATTCCGATGCGGAGGCACTGGTCGTTGACGATGCTTTATGGAGCAATTATGCCGAGGTGGCAGCAGAACTGGACAATATCAGGCAGATTGTTTGTCTGGGGGCTGACAAGGCGCAGATTGCAACCAGAAAAACAGACATTGACGTGGTGGATTTTGCGGATCTGTATGAGGCAGATCAAAGTTTGCCTGAGGCAACCGTGTCATTCAATGACCCCTCATACATTATTTACACCTCGGGTACGACCGGTCCATCCAAAGGCGTGATTCTGACGCAGGCACAGTGTTTTCTGTGGGGCCTGAGCCATGCGCAGGCATTTGGTCAACGCCCTGATGATATTGCCTATATCTGTCTACCCATGTTCCACACCAATGCCTTGCAGGGGGCAACTTATAACGCCATCATGGTGGGGGCCTCCATTGCCTTGCAAAAGCGTTTCTCCGCTTCCAGGTTCTGGCAGGATATTCGCGCATGCGGTGCGACCCTGACCAATCTGCTGGGTTCCATGATTAATATTTTATGGAGCCAGCCCCGTGATCCGGCGGATGCGGACAACCGTTTGCGGATGTGCATGTCGGCACCGATTCCCGATTTTGGCCTTGAGTTTGAAAAACGTTTCGGGTTGCGCTTTATTCAAAGTTACAGCCTGACCGATTTCGGTCCTTCGCATGCCTACAGCCTGGTTGAACCACTGGCTAAATTGGGTTCATGTGGCAAGGCCCGTGCGGGCATCGAGGCACGCATCGTTGACGAGAACGATTTTGAGCTTGAGCCCGGACAGCGTGGTGAACTGGTGCTGCGCCATACCATGCCGTGGGCCCATTCCCAGGGTTACTACAAAATGCCCGAAGCAACCGTCAAGGCCTGGCGCAATGGCTGGTTCCACACCGGTGACGTGGGCGTGATTGATGAAGATGGATATTTCTGGTTCCTTGACCGCACCAAAGATGCCATTCGTCGTCGCGGTGAAAATATTTCCGCTTACGAAGTTGAAAAAGTCATTATGTCCCATGAGGCCATTCGTGATGTGGCGGTTTTTGCGGTCAAGTCGGAGATGTCTGAAGATGAAGTCGCTGCGGCCATCACGGTAAAAGACCAGGTTGAGTTGGACCATGCCGAGCTGATTCGTTATTGCCAGTCCCAGATGGCCTATTACATGGTTCCCCGCTATCTGGTCGTGATGCAGGACTTGCCCAGAAACTCCAGCCAGAAAGTCGAGAAGTTCAAGCTTCGCGATTGGGCCAACGAGGATCTTGAACGTTTGTGGGACCGTGAAAAAGCGGGTATCGTGGTCAAAAGAGGATAACAAGGCATGTTTGAAAAAATTCCTGCACTGGATCCGGATAATAGCGCCTTTTGGACTAGTGGCAAAAACAATGAATTGCGCATCTGCCATTGTCCCCAATGCCAGACTTACCAGCATCCGCCCTTGCCGGTATGCCCGCAATGCGGTCATCAGGAAGTGGAATATAAACCGGTTTCAGGCAAGGCGGAAGTCGTTAGCTTTACCGTGAACTGGCAACCCTGGGCACCCAACCAGAAAGTCCCGTTTGTATTGGCCGTCGTGGAGTTGGCCGAGCAAAAAGGCTTATGGTTGATGACCAATATCGTTGACTGTGAGCCCGAAGAGGTCAGCATTGGCATGAAGGTTTCCGTCCGGTTTGAAAATCAGGATGATATCTGGTTACCCGTTTTCCGGCCCGAGGTGAG
>WARP01003108.1_pt1 | contig 55037 bp, 61 predicted proteins | sample 4769151 | NCBI WGS metagenome assembly WARP01 (sample SAMN08893023, study PRJNA449175) | gut metagenome | isolation source: rumen sample fed with dry roughage | host: cow | place: India: Nagpur | collected 2016
TTTGTTATATTTGTTACCACTACCGCTGTACACAGGAGTGTCACCTGGCTGCTGTTGCGGCTTGCTATCATCAATGCTAAGATCGCCTTTTTGAGCTTCTTCGTTAAGGGAAAGATCGCCCTTCTTTTCAGACATAATTACTCCTAGCCAATACCATATTTAGCAGCATCTTCTGAAGAATTGAGCAGATTCAAATAAGCATCGAGATAATACTCGTCGCCTAGAACATCGTCGGTTGGCTTGAGGATGGTGGGGTCGAATAGATATTTCGGAGTCTTTTCATTAAGATCAGCTTTCTCCTTGTACAACCCTTCTTCATCGTCGATCAAACCTAGCTTGTATTTTTCTCCAGCTAATGCATTGATGGCATTAATATCGTCGATGTTCGTCCAATCGATATTGCCTGTATTGGTTGCACGCACAGCATTCGCCAACTGCACCCAATCGTTTTCATCGAATTTTTCCTGCATCTGTGGAAGGTTTTGATTCATTATGTCGAGCAAGCCGACATCGTTGTTGAGCGCATACCACAGATTAGCTTCATTCCATGCTTCGCCTTGCTGACCTATTTTAGAGTAATCATATGTGCCAGTGTCATCGTTGATCATATCGTAAAACACGCCAGCTTGATTGCCGTAGAACAGATCATAGAAATCCTGAAGGGCGTTTTCACTGTTCCAGTCAATGCCATACGGAGTATAGTAATCACGCCACCCACTAATGCCCTCGAAGTCATCGCCATATCCAAGAAGATCGGCCCAAGCTTCAAGGTTGCTTTCATCGAACGCCTTGCTCCTGCGACCAGCTCTAAGATTGGTATAACCAAGGTTCTCTTTGTTTACCCTGTCACCGTATTTTTCTTGGAACTTCTTGCCTTCATCGGTGTCAAGCCATTCGTAATACTGCTCCGCTTGCTCCAATGCGTTCCATTCGCCAGGAATGAACCCTTCTTTGTTAAGCCTTCTACGAGTAGCGTCATTTGGAGCTGCATCCATTTCATCTTCGTCGGGGTGAGTTACCTTTGGGTTGTCGATGTCTACATCTTCTCCGTAATTTGTATTGCTTAGAAGATTTTCAAGAAAATTAACCTGGTCGTTTCTAACGATATCGTGCTCCAGTTTCTGCAGATCATTGCTTTCATCGTTGTTCTTTAAGAAGTCGTCAAGCATCTTCGCGTTTTCCGCTGCTTGCATTTCTCTGTCTTTTTCAACGTTGCCTGTAGTTTTCTTGCCATTAGATTCTCCACCTGATCCAAGAGCCGCAAGGATACCGACTCCGGTAGCGCCGAGAGCAGTGGGAATCCCGGTACCAATTAATGATTTGGCGGCTTCCTCATCAGCAGCTTTTGCAGTATTAGATGCTTCAAGAGCCTGTCTTGCAGCATTTGTAAGACCTTGTTCCTCAACCATTTGCTCAAAACTTTTCCCGCCGGCCTTTGCAGTACGCGATGCATCAACCGCTTTGGCAACTTCGTTAGTTGTGCCAGCGTTTTCGGCTCCAAGCATTAAGTTGTTCAAGAGAAGATTTTCGAAGCCGCCTTTGTTTTTCTTGCCCTTAGCCGCTTTCGCGGCTTTTTCAGTATTGCCAAGCTTCTCAGCTTGCTCCTCAAGCTTTGCCGCCTTGTTTGCAAGTTTGTTTGCCTTTGCAGCTTTTGCGCTACCGATAGCGCCCTTTACAGCTCCAACCGGATTTGCAATGCCAGCTGCCTCGCCCATTTTTTCTGACATATCCATGTAATTACGGCTACTTAGATTCTTATCGCCAAATAACTCTGGGTTCTCTCTAACGGCAGCAATATAAGTTTCGGGTGACATGCCAAAAGTACCACCCTCAGAGCCAGTGAATTTACCATCACCTTCGTTTGCATAAGCTTTTTCAGGAGATAAGACACCGCCAAGGGCTTCAAGGAATCCGCCTTCGTTCTCTTTGTTCTGCTCATTGCCTTCATGAGAATATGGCTCGCTTGCAAAATCACGTGGGAAAAGTCCACGTGCAAGTTCTTCTAATGGGTTTGGAGCTGATGGAGCTGTGTTCTCCCAACCCTCAAGATTCTCTGCTTTTTGCCTCCAAGCATTCTCCAATGCCGGTAAAACAACATCATCGTATTCATACCGTCGGCGAGGAGTTAAAGATCCAGACTTGGCACTTTTTCTTGCGGTGTCTTCCAGCTCGTTAATCAACCGCTGTGCCTGCTCAGGAGAATACGTATAATTCTCCATAACATTGTTCGAAAAGTCTTCTAACTCGGGAACATTGTACTCACCGCTTCTCAGCGCATCTTCCATTAGATTAAGAGCATAGCCAGCATCGTAATCAGAAAGCATGCCTTGCGCGTCAGGATGCTCATTTTGAATAGACTGCCAGGCTCTACCTCGTGATCCTCCAGCTTTTCTAATATCTTCAAAAAGACTGCGGGCATCTTTGGTATCTCTGTAGATACGTTTTTCTTCTTGCTTTTTTTCTTTAGGAGTTTGCTGAGAAACTTGCTGGGCCTGCTGGGCCTGCTGGACCTGCTGAGCCTGTTCAGGCTGAACAGCAGCTCTCTGTTGACTAAGATCACTGTTCGCCATCTGCCACACGCTAGGCTGAGAAGGGTTCACATCATAAGACACGTCGGCAGCAGGAGCTGCGCCAGCTTGTTTATTGGCAGCTTTAGCCATGGCTCTAGCACGGCCGGTAGAAGCTCCGGCTTTGCGAGCGGAATCATAGGCAACTTGTCCTACCATACTGTCGATTACATCCCATATGCTCATAGCTTTTCCTTTCTATAAGAAAGGGCTGCCGGGCTACTAGAGCCGACAGCCCTCGCGGTTATCCTATGAGGCTAGGCTTACGACTGGCCGATGACCTTGACGGGAATGGCGAACTCGCCGGTGTTCTCCTGGACATCGATGATCGGCAGGATGCCGTGCGACAGGGACTCGATAACCCATGCGTCGTACTTGACATCCATGCAGCATTCAGTGAACTTGCCGCGGGTGCCGCCCTCGCCGGTGACCATCTCGCTGTACTCCTGTGACAGCTGGGCTGCCTTCTTGTACAGGGCAAGGCCGATGACCTGGACGCGGTTGATGGTACCCTGCGGGCCGGTCGCGCCGGTGACGCCGGTGACGCCGACGGGCAGGCCGTAGCCGGAGCCGGGAGCGAACCACGGGTAATCGGTCGGCTCGCTGTAAGCCTGGTTGACGGCGTCGGTACCATCGGCAATCTCGATCGCAACACCCATGTAGTCGGTCTCTGCGGGCATGCCGAGCGGGTAGTTCGTGATGACCTTCTTGAACACCTTGTTCGTGGCGTCCCAAACGGTCTTCACGTAGTTCGGGCGGTTCATGCGGTCGGAATCGACGAGTTCGAGCATGAGCTGCTTGTCGCCTTCGCCGGCATGGGAGATCGAGCGCATGTACTGGTCGTAGGTCGCAGAACCGTCAGCCGAGTGGACGACGTTCAGGTTGGCATCGACGTACAGGTGCGGCCAATAGGCGGACGGGATCTCGAAGTTGAACTCCCAGCCCATGAGGCGTGTGAAGGAACCGTTCTGGATGTCGGCATATGCAGCCTCGGTGGCAGGCACGCCGGAGCCGGTGAGGGCCATCAGCAGCGGGTACTCGTAGAACGGATCGATCAGGATAACGCGGTTGTCCTGCGGGATGAACAGGTTGTTCCACGTGACCTTGATGTTCTGGAGCAGCAGCGGGATGTTCTCGTCGTCCCACTCGATGCAATGGATCGGTGCGAAGCGCGGCGGGATTGCCTGGCCCTGGACGGGACCGGGCTGTGCGACCCACTGGCCGTCGTCGCTGAAGACCTGATCCGGGTTCGTCTGCACCCAGCGGCCGGAAATGTGGCCGTTGAGGACGGCGAACAGGTTGTACTTGTCGATATCCGGACCGAGGATCTCCTGCTCCCACAGGTCACGCGCCTTGGCGATCGTGGCTGCGGTCTGCATGAGGGCCTGGCCGGGAGTGACGACGTTGCTGGTGGTGCTGGTACCCCACTCGCCGATGGCGCCGGAATACTGCATCTCGTCGAAGATGCGGAATGCGACGGAGCGGTGACGGCCCATGGTGTAGACCTTGGAATCGAACTTGACATCCTGGAACACGCCGTATGCGGAAGCGCCCCAGCCGTCACGACCGTCGGCGTTGAAGCCGACAGCGCCGTTCACGTTGCCGTGGCCATTCAGGCGGCGGTCATCGTAGTCGGTGATGTAGTCGGGGATCTGGATGTCCCAGACGCGACATGCTGCAGGGTTGTTCGCAATGGACTTGTTGCTACCCATGATGTTGCCCACGAAGAGGCCAGTGGTGTAGCGACCGGGCAGGAGTCGGTTATCATCGAGACCCTGTACCCATTCCTCGGGCTGAATTACTTGAGCCATGGTATTCTCCTTTTTATTCGACTCTTATAACCTTTGCACCGAGTTATGGTGCAAAGTATAGCATGGTATTACCATTTGTCAAATCTATAACATCTCTTCTTCAGGCAACGGTGCCTCCTCACCCATGCCCGCCATCATGTCGGGCGGCATCCCGCCTGCTTCCATGGGCATCTCGGGCGGCATCGGCTGTCCAGTTTCCATGGGAGCTTGTCCAATTTCAGGAGGCATCTGTCCCATCTCGGGAGGAAGCTGTCCCATTTCAGCTGGTGCTTGTCCCATTTCGGGAGGCATCTGTCCCATGCCCTGCTGCGGCATGCCCATGGCCTGCTGGAGCTGGCCGATCTGATTCTGCTGCTCTGCGACTGCACCCATGGTTGACTCAAGCGCAGACATGACGAGCTGCTCGTTGATCGTGGATGCAAGACCAGCGGAGATGTCGATGTTGGCAAGCTCACACATGCGCAGGATGAGCTGCATGACGATGGATTCGAAAGCCTGTCTGTTCTGGTCGGAGACGTTGCCCATCATCTGCGTGACGGACACCAGCATCTCCTGGATGTTCTGGCGTTCGGTCTCCTGCTCGCTCTCGATCAGGGAACCGGAGCGAACCTCGAAGTTGAACAGGGCATCGTCGAACATCGAGAAATCAACGTTGATCTTGTTGCCATCGATGATGCTGCTGCCCCAATCTGCCGTGTCGGCGATGGCCTCCTCGGTGATCTCCTGACCGTAGAGCTGCTTCATGGCAAGCTCGCTCTCGCGCTGCATTGCCTCCTCGATGCTCTCGATGCGCTTGCGCGTCTTGGAATCCACGGTAATAGAATGCTCGCCCTTCATGGAGTTGAGGTAGCTGCGGATAGCATGGTTGGCCCATTCCGAGAAGAACACCTCGACGCGCTTCTGGTACTGGTTGATGGTGATAGTCTTGTCCAGGCGCTGCTGTTCGACACCCTGCGGGGTAGCGGAGTAGTGCGGCACGTTGGCGTCCGAGGCCACAGTGGCGTCGGTGATGTTCAGGCTCGTCATCATCCTGCCGCTGATGCCTTCGAGGATGCTGTTGTAACCGGTGAGCGTGGTGGTCTCGACAGGGAACTTCTCGATCTTGTTGTTCGGGTTGGTGCCCATCTGCCAGATCGCGTTGGGGCGCATCTTCATCTTCGGGTTGGCAAGGTTGCCGAACACCTGCAGGGGCGGATGCAGGGAGAGCAGGAGCGTCTGGTATGCCGTGCTCTGGAACGCATCGGCAAACTGCTGCTGCGCCATCGTCCACATGACGGACGAGCAGCCATACGGGAACTCGGGATCCGGTTCGAGGATGAGGAAATGGATCGGCACGTCCTTGCGCGGATCGTAGTTCGGCACCTTGCGCAGCACGGCATTGAGAGACGGCACATAGGTCACGAACTCGTCTGCTCCACGGTAGTAGTAGGTGCGGATCTCGACGCTCTTGGTGAACGACACGCCCTTCTGCTTGTCGGCAAGCTGCATGGATTCAGGCCCGCCGCCGTCCTTGATCTCGTTCTCGACAATGTACCTGACTACTTTTTCGTCATATGTCGGATCGGAAACCTCGCCGGTCTCGCAATCGAGCAGCGCCTTGAGGCTGGAGAGCGGAAGGTACTCGCGCACGATGTACCAGTCCGCCTCCTCGATCGCTTTGCAGTCGGGCGAGGGGATCACGTCGCCATAGGGAATCAGCGTGTACGATACCCTGGGATCGCCGTCCAGGTCCCTCTCGAACCCAGTGCGCACGCAGCCCATGCCGTAGATGTAGCTGTTGTTGAACGTCTTCCAGAGGTTCTTCATCATGTCCTTACCGTCGTATTCCGACGTGAGGATCTTGTGCTTGAACAGGAAATCGACGACGGCCTGCTCGATGGAGTTCTTCTCGAACGGCGTGACGATCTCCCCGTCTGGCACGCGCTGCAGGGTCTGGCTGCGGATCTTGCGCATGATGGTCTGCGTGGAGCCTTCCGACCATTCGTCCTTCTTGGCCTTCTCGAACAGCGTCATGTTCTTGGCCACCTTTGCGAAGAAGTCGAACCCGGTCGTCCTGTTCTGGTGAACGGACAGGCCGTCCTTCCACTTCTTGTCGAGCTTCGCCGCCTTCTCCTTGCCCACCTTGTCGAAGTCGTCGATCTTGACAGGCGGAAGCTTCTTGATCTTATCGTCCTTGTTCATTAGATATCGCTCCTCTTGTACGCATCGCGGCTACCCTTCGTCTCGAAATCAGGACGCAGGTAGACTTCGCCAGGCTCAACTAGCCTGTCAGTACCCATTATCCTAGAAGGATTGACTTTGGACAAACTTGTTCTCGGCAAGCTTGCAGACGTTATGGGAGCACGGGCGCTAGGCGCGTTGGTGCTCGGAGTATAGCCAGAGCCGCCAGAGCTTCTACGGCCGCCACCGCCACCGCCTCCGCTGCGACGGTATCCTCCGCCGCCTCCGCCATATCCATAGGGATATTTAGCAGTGCCCTTGCTGCCGTTTGCGCTATTGCCAGCGCCGCCTCCGTTGTTGCTGGAGTTGTTCACAGCGCCGTTGATATAAGATTCGGAATGCCCTGTGTCAGTGCCGTCAGTAGACCAAGCTTCGATGTTAGGAGTCTGGACGGTTCCGTTCTCAACGGGTACGAGCGCACGCTGACCAGTGGCGTTTCCGGTGACAATGCTTTGGGTTTGCCAGTCTTCATCTCTGCCGAGAACGGCCTTCCAGCCATCGGTTTGGGAAGGCTCAGGTGCAAGCTGGACCGGCATAAACGTTGTCGGCATGAATCCCGTTGCGTACCAATCACCGGTAGCGTCCTGCAGATAAGACGTGTTATACCTGCGATACTGGGCGACGCCCTGCTTCATCTCATCGGACCACAGCTTGTCGTAGTACAGAGACTTCCAATACGCAACCTGATCGTAATGGTTCTGCTTGATCTCCAGTCCGATGGCCTTGCCTACGTTGAAGTCGCCATCGCCGAGGACGTAGTAATCAAGTTCACCGTTCTTCTCCCGCGCGTAATACTCTTCATTGAGTGTTGCGATCTGGTCCCAGATATATTGGGATACGTACTTCTTCGTATCGTAATCGAGCTGGAATCCACTCGACACCAATGAACCCATATCATTGGTGCTTTGCAAGATTGCGATTACCTGCAAGGCAATGGCTTGTTTTTCAGTCTCGGACTTTTCCTCTTTTTTAGTATATGGATCGTTGTACAGGCTGAAGGCAGACACAGATTCCATTTGTTCTGGGTCATAGATAATAGTGTCAGGCATGCCGCTCGCCATGTAACTTGTGTTCGGATGAAGAACGGCATCGCACAAGAATCCCATTACCGGGTTCTTTCTCGTGATCTTCCTGAGCATCGCATCACCGTATGTTGTGTACTGCGTCTTGCCTTGAGCGCCTTCTTCGGAAAGATGGCCTGTAGCCGTCTCCTCGTAGATCCGCTTGTAGGATTTCTCCCATTGCTGGGAATCGTTGTACCACTCGCGGAGGAATGACGGCGTACAGAACTGCGTGACAAACGTAGCAGCAGCTGCAGTGCCTTTTCCATAGAAGACGTCTGCCAACGACGGGGGACCGCCCATTGCCTTCGCATACCCTTCGACGTCGTTCTCGTAATCACGGTAAAGCTCGTCGAACGGATCGAACAGAACGCCGACGACATCAGACACCTTCGCAATCGGGTTGTTGTTAAGGTAGTGGGAAAGGCCGTTCACGATAAGGTCAAAGCGCGGCTTGCCAAGCTGGCAGCTTCTTCCGAAACAGGCAACGGGAAGGGCGAGGCCGAGGATGTCCTCAATCCACCATTCGGCGTTCACGCGAATGCCGAAAATTGTCCACTCTTGGTAGTTGCCCCATTTCTCCTCGTCATCAGGAGGATCCATAGCTGCAATGCCTAGCAGCAGGAATGCGAGAAGCTGCGGGCCAAGATGCATTGCATCGATCATCAAAGCTTCCTTGAAGTTCTTTGCGAACTGGGCATCCTCAAGGGCCATGTCACCGAGCCTGATGCCGAAGATGCTCTTGTTAGCTCCATTCCCGTTTGTAACATAATCGGTGAACAGATAGTAGATAGAGGAAACAGGAGCTACCCACTGCAGCACGCGCCCCATCCTGTTAATGGAGTAGTTGAGATACGGCGAAACAAATGCGGTTATGGCAAAGTCTGCAGCCGCTGACCTCGTGGCGATCTCGGTGAAGATCTGCGACACGGAGGTTTTCTGCGCCATGTCGCCGCGCTTTGCCCACTCCATGCATTGACGGGCTAGAAGGAGATCCGCGTTCCCCTGCGAGCCGTTGGACGACATAAGCTCTGCGAAGAATCCAGAAGGATCGCTTTGCAACTTGCTTTCGAATATCGTCCTGTTGACACCGTCGGCATCTTTGGACCGCATGAACCACATCGGAGACTCGTCTTCCGCACGCTGCGCAAACCTCCAGAGGAAGTTCTCGATTTGGCCGGAGATGGCAATAGACCCGCCGGACATAATGTTCATGAACTTGGACTGATAGCGAGAGAAGACACCGAGGGCGTTGAGGTGCTCCTCGATGATGGCGTCGATGTCGCCGCCGTTTCTGAATGCCATGAGCATTTCCTCGCCAGCACCTACCATCTGGGCTGTACGATAGGCTGCATATATCTTCACCATGTTCTTGTCTCGTGCAGCGGCCTTGATTATTTCGGGGTTGATCTTCGTCTTCATTGCATACGGGCCGATGCCCATACGCCCAAGACGCAGAGCAAGAGACTGAGTGCCTTGGTTCACAACACGCTCGCCGACGTTAGCGGGAATGAGCATCGGCGTTGCCATGCCCATCGAGCGGCGCATCTGCGCAAGCGTCCTGAGAACCTTGGCCGCTGTGGAAGCATCGCCGGTTGTAAACGTGGTTTTGGTTCCGCCCCAAGCGCTCGAATCCTCGTAAGTTATCGAATGCCTGTCGCGGATAAGATCTTCGATCTTGTTGATGTATTCGACGCTCAGAAGCTTGCGTTGCTCATAGGCTTCCCTGAATCCCTCGCTATAACCCTCAAGTTTCGCGCTGCTGATACGGCAAGCTTCGATGATGTCGTCGAGGTACAAGTCGTCAAGCACGTGTCCCGATATCGTGTTGTACCCGTTTGCATAGGCAACGGAGTCTGCAAACTTACGGAGCGACGCTTTCTGCGCAGCGCTCTTTATCTTGGTTATCTCCGGCATCGTTGCTTCTTTAAGCTGGTCAACAAGAAGATCCTGATACTGGGTAATAGTCATTCCCTTCGCAATGTTGGGGAACTGCATATCCCTGAGCAGCATGTCCTTCGGAGCAAGCGGAATGTGGACCCTGACGCCGTTGGCGTGGCCTCTATATGCACCGCCAAGAATAAATACACCATGCTCCTTGATATTGGAGATCATGTTGTCAAGACACTCGATTAGCTGGTTCTTCGTTATCTGCGTGATACCGCGACCATTGTTGTCGGTGTAGCCCATCCACAACCTGACACGTGCCATGATCTCGCGTTCGGAAAGCGGCTTGATTGCACTGCCGCGGACAATGCCGAGAGCGTCGTTAAGCTCTTCGTACTTTGCGAGGATCTCCTTATACGCAAGCTCGTCGGAGCGGACAGACTCTTGATTGTTGAGAGAAATGACAACCTTCAGGGGACTGTCGAGTTCTTTGAGGATTTCGGAACATTCGCGCCTATACCTGGTAGAAGATGCAACAACGAGAGGATCTGCTTGGATGAGCTTCGCACGTTCGTAAGCTTCTCCGGTAATCATGGGAGCCTCTGTGGCCATATCATCAAGCTTGTATTTCTGGTCAGCGCTCCTGTTGTCAAACAAGAATCCTTGAGGATTATCGATCCTGAGACCGAGGAACGACATGGTCTTCTGGAGGTTGGGTGGGAAGATGCCGCCGGCGAGCATTCGCTTGAGGAGATGCTGAGGACCGAATGTGGCTTCTCGGCTCACATTCGAGATTGCGGTGCCTTCGCCGGTATAGAAATGGGGGCCGATGAGAGTATCCCAACGTTCAAGACCTTCCTTGCCGTTTGCGTTTGTCATACGCCCGCAGTCATCGAAGATCGTGCTGAAATCGTCTACCCAGTCTTTGCTCTGGACACCATATGGGCAGAGCGACGGATCGATGCCGTTGAACAGCTTCAGCACCTGATCTCTTGAGAAATTCTGGAACGCCATGAGGTAATCCATGAAGTAGCAGTCGTTGCTGACGAATCTCGGAGAACCGGTGTTCTTGTCAGATATCTCAAGCCTTCTCGGGCAGAACAGGAGATGCGGGAACCCGTCTCTGACGACAACCTCGTTCACCACGTTTGACATGATGGTGTTAAGCTCGTTGAGCTGCTCTATCGTGAAATTCGAATTACCTTGTTTCGTGGCGAATATCTTCGTGTGGCCGGAAGCAACATCTTTCCAAGCGGGAATCTTGCCAGCCATGAGGTCTACCAGAACATCCGGGTTGTCGTCAAAATATTCCCAGTTGATAGCAGGGTTCTTGGTGAACTTTCCATTTGCATCCGTCTGATAGAACAAGTTCATTCCGGCTTTCCTCGTAAAGAAGAACAGGTTCTGGATCGTGTGCTCGTCATGCATGGAAGCAGATCTGCTGAGAGCAGCGTTTCGGTCGTACACGACCTCAGGGCCTCCGCCGTTGAAATATGCAACGAACTTCCCAAGCCTATACGCAGGCCATTTCTCCATATGCTCATCGCTTGCCTCGACGCCAACGCTCTTGTAAGCCATGCCCCAGGCATCGAGCTTCATTGCATTGGGGCCAGAATACTGGACTTTGTTGGTGTTGTACACAAGGCCGATGTTCCCCCGACCGTCGTCGGCCACTACGAGATTCACGCCCGAATCGGGGACAGTGCCTTCGAAGAACAGCGGAGCATACTTGAATTTACCGCCTGCCACCTTATGACGAACGAACCCGATGCACTCTCCTCGCCTCACGTCAGTCATAATCCTAGGATTGCCTGCGGCGTTCCTGGCTTTTTCAAGGTAATTGTTCACAGCCTGCTTGTATGAAGACAATGATCTGCCGCTGCGGCCTTTAAGCTCGTCGTCTTCTTTGGCGTCGTCGCTTGTGTCTACATAAGCGCTGTAGTCAATGAATTCATCGGTATTGTCCGGTGGCATGTTCCGATAGTCGTCAACTATGGAAATGGGGCTGTTTTTGTGATCTCGGAAAAACGAGGACATTTTGACGTTGATCACATCATGGTCATGGGCAAGAGGCTCATAGCCTTGTCGCACGGCATGACTGCCGTCGGTGAGGCCGAGGATGCCGTCGTCGAACATTGCGACCATGATGCTGTTCGGGTCGATATCGTAGGTGCTCATGCGGCCGATGTTGCCGAAATTCACCTTGAAGAAATCATCGATATTTGGATCAAGGCAAATATATTCTTTGCTCATCTTGCCGGTAGTATCGTGAACGATAATCGACTCAGACGAATTTATAACAACATTGCTTATGCCGATAGACTCTGCAACCTCTCTTGTCGTAATGAAGATCCGCCCCTTGCGCTGAGCTTCGTGCCAAAGATTAGATGCCTGCTCGACATTGACTGCATCTGGGGAAAGGTACATTTCAGCATATCTGCGACCATTGCCATCTGAGTAATCGGTATGCGCTTGCTCGTTTGTGAAGTGAATGTTCCTGGTGTCAGTGTTGAGATCGTATTCCACATCGTTCTGAGACAGCTCATGGCTGCGCGTTACCCTGGCAATTGTCACAAACCTGTTTCTGCCGTAATCGATAAGACCGGATTGTTCGAGATATCCGTTAACGTTTTCAATCGTGTTCTTCACCGTGTCGCTGTTGAACGGGTTGGTATTGCCTTCGCGCATGACACGAGAGCTATTGAACTTGTCAATGGTCCGATCATCGAACTTCATCACAGCCGTCGGTTCGATGTCGCTGATGGTAGGAGAGCTGAACACGGCGGAACGTGAGAGCACCTTGTTCATGATGTCGTCTGCTGTAATGGATTCCTTGTTGTACGAGTTCCAGTCGGTCATGGCATCCCATACTTGCTGGTGCAGTTCTTTAACGTCAACCTTACCGTAATTTTCATCATCTTCAGCCAAGGCATATGCTGCAAGTTCATGCTCTTGATACCAAGGGATAGCGCTACGGAGAATCTTGTTGGCCATCTCCTCGATAGAAACTATCGCAGGACGATGAGACTTCATTCCGCCATGCGAATCGATAATGGCCTGATAATAGGCAAAACGCTTGGGGTCTGCCATCTCGGCCTCTGCAGCATTGGGATCAGGAACGTCATGGAGGGCATACGTTGAAACGCGCACCACGAAGCCATCGTTGCATACAACTTCCGTATACGGCATTGTTGAATTCGCAATGACAACCGCATGGCTCTTGCTCAGCGGGAGCTTGCTTTCGGACTCGAATATGTCAGTGTAGAACTTGACAAGCTCGGCTTTTGTCTTGGTGACGCCGGTACGAAGTTGAGCTTGAAGGTCTTGGTTGGGATCGAATTCGTACACGACCTTCAGCTCTGGATGCTCCGTTGTATCACCCAGCAACATGCGGCTAATGCCGACAGATTTCTTGCGCCTAAGATGCCTATCTTCCTGCATCCAGTTCGAAAGCACCTCGATGATTCCGGACATCGGGTTGAGGTTACGCGCATTCCTTGATTTGTTCTGCGGCTTATGGTTCTTGCAACATGTGCAATTGCAATCTTCAGGATGATAAACGTTTACGTCGGAGTATTCTCCATTGAGCATCTTCTGCCAATGATACCAGTTGATGTAAGCAGGAGGCTCGTTTTCAGTCGGATGGGCGACGAGCTTCTTTTCTTTTTCGTCAAAAGCAACATAGGTAAACTGGCATCCCTTGTATGCGTTGTAATCAGGCATGTTATTCTCATCGATATGGATGAACTCTATCCTGTTATTGCCATTTGCGTCTGTAACCATAGGCTGAGCTTCTGGCGGGACATTGCATGCTATATCAGACGGCACGAGGCCGAAGGCTGCAATTGCCTTCATCATGGCGCCATCGATGCCAATGCCGGTTCCGGTGGAACCAGACTGGGCGTTGAAGGTCGCAGATGTGGCCATGTATGACAAAGCCCGATCGCCGTAATGGAACTTAAGGGCAGATACTTTTTTAGGGGCGGATGCCTTCTCGATGTACTTCATGAGATCTTCGTCGGCACGCATTTCCTCTGCCATCTCAAGGATCTCGCGCTGAGCCGTTATTTCCTGATAGGCCATATCCGGGTTTACGATAATGCCAGAACCCTGGATAGATTGCTTTATCGTGTAGGAAAGAACGATGTTGTTATAGTAAAGAAGCAACCTGCGCTTGGCTTTCTTGTCACCGTTGTTCCAGGCTTTTTCGATATCTTTCCTGGCTTCGTCGTCGAAGTCTTCTTTGCTCCCGTATTTGTTGACGATTGCCTCGGCTTTTCTAACGGCAGCATCGGCGTCTATGTTGCTGAAATCGTCATGGGTAAACAAAGTACCCTTGACGGAAGACTTTACATGCTTGTCATAACCGAGGAGCTTGACGAACGACTCGCCTGAATCTATGTTATCTACAACAGTAGACAAAGCCTTCTGCTTCTTCTGTATCTCAGCTTTCTTTGCAGGATCGGTCTCTTTGTTCAATTGCGTTTGAAGATCCTGGATATTGGTGATTACGGCGTTTCTAATGTCACGAGACAATATGGCATGGCCTGGAATAACCTCATCTGGGTTGAACATGCTTACAAGGGACTCGAACATATCCACGAACATCTGCGGATTTTTTTCAAGGAAATCCTTGATAGATTGAGATATATGATCGGTCCCGAATGCCAAAGATGGAATTTTAAGATTTAGACCGAACTCGCTGTTGAAACGCGAGACGACCATAATGCTGAACATTTTCTTCGTCGCGTCTTCAACGACTTCGTTGTTGATGGCGTTCTCCATGTTGATGAGCTGACGAACGGTGCTCGCCATCGTGAACGAGTCGAATATCTGGTTCATGACGTTCTCGAACACGCTGCCGTTGTAATCTTCGAGAGCAGTCTGCCCGATACGTCCGTCGGGGTCTTGTTTGACAAGGGCAAGCATGAGGTCAACATGCGCATCTATGGCATCATCGATCTTTCGCCTTGTCTCGACGAGCGAAGATGCCTGCATGAGATCCGGACTTGATGCGACAAGATAGCCCCACCAGTTAGGATTCTGCATAAGCTTGAGCTTGATCTTGCCCCTAGCGCGCTGGTCTGCATTCTTGGCTTGGGCGGTGTTGTTCTTGTATCCGCTAATGGCAGATTTGAACGGGTAAGACGGACCCGCCTCAACAGATGGGCCGTCGGTCGATTGGCGGACGGTGATCTGCTGGGGGCCGAGAATCGTGACAAGCTGCGGGTATTCTTCGAGAACAGCCTTGAAGTCGTACTCGTTGGGTGACTCCGATCCGGAATACCTTTCTCCAAGCAGCGCCTGGTAGAAAGATTTGTGGGTAAAGGTCCTGCGGTCGTCGATTCGCCTATCATAGAATGTAAGCTCCGCTTTCGAGTCAAAGAGAAGCTTGACTATCTGAACGCGATTGCTTGCAAAGTTGTCAATGGACGTTATCCCGAGATCGTTGCTCATCTGGTCTATGAACGAATAATTGCCACCGGAAACGGCGTTCGCAAGCATCTGATGCAATGCGCTGGCCGAGTCGGGCGTGGTTCCCTTATCGACAATTTGCTTGACGATATGCTTGTTGCTGAAGATAAACGATGCAATGGCGTCGGACGATAGCGAAACGTTCGAATCATCGGCATAATGTTTAGCGGCCTTGAATACGTCGGCAGGCTCGAATTCATGGTAAATTGCCGTAACCTCTGAGCGGCACACGGAAAGAGCCGACCTACGGGCAGCGGATATCTTCGACTTGGCCTTGCCGAGCCTTTCGGTAATAGCAGACAAAGCCATCTCCTCGCCATCGATCTTAAACGTGTCAACGATCCAAGACCCACGGCTAACGTCGTCTCCTCGCAAGTGATCGTATCTGGTTATCTTTTCCTCGTGAAGGACATCGAGGCTGGTGAAGTTCTGCAGGATAGACCAGCTTTCATTTGTGACAAGCTCATATGCGATAGCTGTCTGAAGGACGCCGCCGGAAGTATCTGCGATTGTAGAAGCACGATGCTGAGCTTCATGGAGGTAGCGCATCTCGCCAGACTTCCTGTACATATCGATGAGGTCCATAACCTCTCTGTATTGGTAGCTGAGAAGCAAGGAGCCAAGTGCGTCCTCCATTGCCTTGACATCTCCGGAAAGAAGGCTCCTGCCCCAACGAGTGTTGATGAAGCCCTCGACAGTGTAAAGGTTGAGAACACCAGAAGGAGCGCTCCTAGACGTGTCCTGGCATAGCGTGACGAGGATCTTCGGGCTGATGAGGCGGGTAAGCGCATCTACTATCTGCGTCAACGTCTGCATGTTCTCAGGCTTGACTCGATAGACAGTAGTCCCGTTTTCCTCCACAGCGGTTATCACATCTCCGTTGCGGTTAATTTCGTTGAGGAGATTGGCAATATCGGAAAGCTCTGACACAACACGATCACCGACGGCGCTTTCCTCACCGTTGTAATCGCGGAGAAGCGCCTTGAACATATTCTGGAAAACCCTGTTACCGCCAAACTCGGCGCCAGAGGAACCGCCGGGAAGCTTGGCTGCTTCATTGAGTTTCTGTTCGAGCGTCATTTGCCCCATCTCGTCATCTGGCGAGAAACCGATAAACGAATTCAGCCTGTATGCACCATATGTTTTCCTGAACGCACGAGCAAGTTCGGGAGGAATCTTGCCAGCGTTTATATCTTCTGCTGTGATTTCAGGAAGTTGCTTCTTTACAGGAGAGCCGTATTTCGCACGCTGCCCATCTGTAGTGGATTCCTGGTATGCCTGCATGAATTTAGGGGCGAGCTTATTATACGTATTCACGAATACTTCAACGAACTCGGAGAAGTTGTCGCCATTGACAGACTCATGGCCCTTGCTTGTGAACTCGCGCATAGCCTCATCCTGGACGGTCGTGATCCAAAGACCCTCAAGCGCAGTCTCCACGTCGCCGCCCTGCTCTTCAAGGCGGAAGCTGAAAGCTATGATCTCAGAGAATATGGATGTGATTCCATTAGGCTCAATGCCGTCGAGAAGCCTCCAGTCCTTGTGAGACGAATAATAATGCTGGCCGCTCTGCCTGAAGAACGGGTTCGAATACAGCGTGTTTGCATTGATCTTGTACCCAAGCTGTGCGCAAATGTTGGCGAACGTGTAAGCCCCGTCGATATCGCCGCGACGGATGTAGGTTGCGAAATCACCGGCGACGCGCTCCTGCATGCTGTCGGCGACCTTTTGCTCCTTGTCGCTTGCCTGCTCCATAACCTTCGCAAACGAGGAAGGAAGATAAGTGGCCTTGTTCTCCATCTCCATATACCATTGGGATGCCTTCTGCGCAGCGAGCCATTCGAAATTCTGGCCAACAGTACGTCCGTTAGCATCGACCGTCGTATCGATATCCTTTCCAGGATTAGATTGCTGCCAAGCTTTTCTATAAGTTAGCTTGATTTGCTTGTACAAGTTATCGAAGAAATTCGCCATGGCGATCTTGCGGCTATCCAAATCGCCATTGCCTATAGCATTGCTTAACTGTTCCATTAAGCTAAACGCAACATCATCATCAAATGCAGGAACGTTATTCTTCAGGAAGACGTCGAGATCGCTTGAAAGATCTTCTTTATTCTTGAAGAAAGCAGCATAGTCCCAATCGACAGTCGGGTTGCCGGTAGTGTTGTTGATGAAGTTGGCAGGAAGAAAGCCAACGTTCTGGGCCTTGCTATTGAAGTAAATCTGGGTGCGGTCGCCATCGACGTCAGCGCCCATCATCTTGTACGCCATCCGCGACAGCTGGACGCCGCTTCCACGGAACACGGTCTTCAAGCCAACCTTGCAAGCGCTGATGCCGGTATCGGGGTTACGGCCTGCGACAAGGTAAATAGGATTACTGGGACCGCGATCGTCGATGATCTTCTGCAAAGCAGCAGCCTGCATATTAGTGTCATGCATGTTATAGATATCCTGCAGAACCTGCGCATCGACGCCAAACGCCTCGCACAGCATCTTCTGAGATTCGGCGCCGTTCTCCCAAATACCCATGATGGTATCTGCGCCGAGGCCGATCTCGTGGTTGCCCATGTCTTTGACAACCTGCGTGCTGATACCAGAGGCGGATCCTGGAAGCTTCGCCAGACGGGAAGCCCTGTCTGCGAACTCTTCCATAGCAGCCTGCGTCATGGTGCCGTCTTTTTGGGAAGACAGGTTGCGCTCGCGCTCGAAGATGTCGTTGGTAACGGGCGCATCCGGGCCTTCGGTTTCATCGGCAAGCTGCGACCTTGAGTCGGTCTTGCTGTTGAGAATGTTGGCACCAACCTTCATCATGCCACCGCCGACGGCACCCCAAGCAGCGCCTGTCAACGCGCGGTCAAACGAGTTCTCGTCGAGGTTCTTCATGCGGATGTCGTCAGCGTAGCTTTGGACGAATTCTTCGGCAGCTTCGTCGCCCATGTCGAACACGGTCTGCAACGCCTTGTTCTGCACGGGGCCACCGGCAACACTCTCGCCAGCCCTGGTGATCCAGCCCTTCGACATGTTGTCGAGCGCCTTGTATGTGCGCTCAACGCGAGACTGGGTCTTTGCCGCGGAATCAAGCGACTTCTCAAGGATGTTGGCAGCTTCCTTCTCGCTGCCAGCCTTGGCCATTTGCTCTCCAGCTTCTTTGAAGCCCTTCTTCATTGCAGCCTTGCCAGCGGCACCGACAACACGCCCGGCACCACCGGTGAAAGTGCCGAAGACATTGATGGCGGCATCGACGCCGGCGGCAGCACGCTGCGAGGAATCAAGCTCGTAATCCGCAATTTCCACGCCGCCGTCTTTAGCCGTGCGCCATTCTTGCACTGGAGTACCGGTTACAGCCTCGTATCCCTTGTTGACTCCCTCGAAAATGCCGCCGGGAATCATGCCGGGAAGGCTGAGCGCAAACTTTCCGACTTCTGCTACATCGCCAGTGTCGAGGCCGTTCATCAAATTGAAGTTGTTGGCGTCAAACGTCCAGGCATTCTTCCATTCTTCAGCTTGTTTGTCACCGCCAAGAAGGCCACCAACACCACCAGCGATGTTACCGGGGAGATTGTTCAACAATTCTCCAACTTGGCCAGCACCGATGGCGAGGGTTTCGGGAACGTTGGCTTTACGGTACTTGTTGTTGTAAAGACGTTCCGTACCACCGCTCATAGACCATCGATCATAATCGCTACGGCGATCATCGTCGCGGGCGTAAATGTTGTTCTGATATTGACTGCCAGCTACATCTCTCCAATTGAGCTGGTTGTTTCCCCAGCCAAATTGGTTATTGCCCATAGCTTGCTGTTGGGCAACCTCGCTAACCTGGTTTCTGAGATTAACGAAGTTATCCCAGTTGAAAGACGTTGGCTGGCTACCACCGGAATAACCGCCGCCGTCAGAGTATCCGCCGTTGCTTAAAGCTGTATCCCAAAAACCCATGATTGCTCCTTATGGTTGATACATATCGGGCAAAGTATATCAAAAAAGGCCGACCCCATAAAGGAGCCGGCCTCCCGCACACACTTGGCTAACCCGGTGCGAAAAGGTGCCAAGCATGATATAGGCTAACGGTACATCGCAACCAGCCTCATGGCCTCGGCGTGCTTCGCCAGGATACATCTCTTTTCATGCGCATGCTTTTCTTCGAACTCTTCATCGAGCATGATACTAGCATCTCTCAACATTTGGACACGTCTATCCATATGTCTTAGGAATTCCGAGCAATGGCTAAGCTCGACTTCTGAAAGCTCGTGGAAGAAGCGTGCAAGCTCTGGATCATGTAGTTTATACTCTATTGCGCATAGTGCGTATTCCTTTGCGCTGTGCGCCTCTTCCTCGGCGGACCCTCGCAGCATCTTGATTGTACGCATGACGATCACTTAATCCTTACGCACCGGCCGTCGTGGTGGTCTTGAGCGCGTTGATGATCTCGGACGTCTGGGCGGTCTGGCTTGCGGCGAGGTTGGCCATGGCGAGCTGCTGGCGCAGAAGCTCATTGGTGCGGCGTTCCTCGGCAAGCTCGGTCTGGCACATCTTGTCCAGGATCATCTGGATGCCCGCGGTCTGGTTGGCGATGATGTCGCGGACGCCGTCGCTCACGGCAGCGCGGTCAGCGCATGCCTCGGACGCGAGGGCGGCTTGGAGGTTGGCAGTGGCCAGGCGGTTCTCGCAACAACACTGGGAGAGCTGCTGGGAGAGCGCGAACTCCTGCTGCATGTCGGCCATCTGGCGGGTGGTGGCAGCAGTCTCGGCGTTTGCGAATCCGGCGGTCAGGGCAGCCTGGACGTTGCCGAAACCGGTGAAGAGGTTCTGCTGGTTCTCAAGCAGCGGGTAGACGGACATCGCCTCAGCGGTCGCTGCGTTGTTGCCGCCCCAGCCGCCATTGCCCCAGCCGAGGAACATGAACAAGAGGATGATCCACCAACCGTTACCGTTTCCGAAACCATCGTTGTCGTTCATCACGGCGGCGAGATCGGCAGCACTCATGTCTTGAAGACCCATCGTTATTCCTTTCATCAGGTGTGAAACAGTTACTATAGATACCCTATGCGCACTCGGGTAGCTACCACTTGAGTCCCTTGAACTGGTCGTAGTTCAAGCCATACTGCTTGAACGCCTGCTCAGGAGTCATGTTTCGCACCTGGTCGGCAAACTGCCTGAAATTCTGGTTGCTTTGGTAGAGCTTGTTGAAGACTACGCTAGAGGATCCCATTTGCTTTAGCTGCGCCAGCTGCTGCAGAGGATTCGGGTTCTGCAGAGGATTCGGGTTCTGCCGGGCTTGCTGCTGAAACAACGGGTTTCCCATTGATGGCCTCCATTATCTCGTTGCGTAGTCTCTCGATGTCGTCCCGCGTTGCCCATGGAACCTCGATCGGCTCGGGCTTGTCCTCGGTGAAGCTGAACGTGCGGACCGTGAAGCCACCGTAGTTGTCGGTCTGCTTGATCGAGAACTTGGCTTCGTTCTCCCACATGAGGGCGGGGCTTTTGGAATTTGGGGGAAGCGGGAAGTTGTTCACTTCATCTATGCCTTTTACCCAGGTCAAGCCGTCAACTGGCTGTTGCGGCATCATCGGTGCACCTATGTTGTAAGGATACATTCCCGAGTTATAGGCCATCTTGCTTCCTTTCTAACGTGAGTGAATTATATCACATATCGCCAACACATGATATCATAAGGCGATGGAGCAAGAAGCAAGGAGGAAGCATGGACAAAGTTGTGATGATGACGCCGTGTTACGAGAACATCTACCCCGCAACGCAGAAATGCATCGTGGAAACCGTCAAGCACGTGATGCGTGAATGCGACTACGAGATCGACTGGGACTTCGTCGGCGGGTATTCCGTTGACAAGGCCAGGTGCATGTGCGTCGAGAGGGCGATGAAGCTAGGCGCAACGCATCTGCTGTTCATAGACAACGACATGACGTTCCCGCCGGAGTACCTCGACTACCTGATGGAGCACGATGAGCCTGTCGTGATGGGATATTACAGGCACAGGCCGTCCGATCCAGAGGACACTTTGGAGCGAACGAACCTCTGCAAGCTAGGCCAGACGCATTACCTGGAGCAGATAACGCCGGAAGAAATGCGAGAAGCCGGGGAAGATGGCTATGAACTGGTGCAAACGAAGGGCGGTGGCCTTGGATTCTGCCTCATCAACATGGGCGTGTTCTTGATCCTACCGAGGCCGTTCTTCCTGTTCGTCAATTACTGGACAGGGCACTCGCTATCAGAGGACCTGTACTTCTGCGAAGCCTGCGCAAACGCGGGAATCGACATCTATGCAGACACGAGATGCTATTGCGGGCATATATTCAGGGAAGTGAAAGGCGGTTTCGATGACTAGGGCGGCGGTTTACACTGGAACTAGCAACCTGTACGGCGGAATGATCGCGGCGAGCAAGTCGCTCATAGCGAATTCAGATGTGGAGGAGGTCTGGCTGCTGATCGAGGATCCTGAATTCCCGGTCGAGCTGCCTGACATCGTGCACACCATGGACATCAGCGAGAAGTGGAAGGAGTTCTATGACCCCGATGGACCCAACATGACTAGCCAGTTCACCTACATGGCCATGGTGCGACCCGTGTTCTGCTACCTCTTGCCCCATTTGGATACAGTGTTGTCGCTCGACGTTGATACGATGGTACGCAAGGACATCAGCGAGCTTTGGCGCATACCGATGGACGGGTTCTACTGGGCGGGAGTCTCCGAACCGCACCACAACAGGGACGGGATCCTCTCGATCAACGCGGGCGTGACGATCATGAACCTGGAGATGCTGAGGGACGGGCGTGCCGAGATCATCCGCGACTGCCTCGACAGGCATTGGCTCAATTTCGTGGACCAGGACGCCATGACATGCCTGTGCCAGGGGCGCATCCTGGAGCTGAAGAAGCGGTACAACGGCACGCATTGGTGCGGATTGCACGACGGGCCGGAGGTATCCATCAAGCACTATGCCGGCGAGAAGGGCTGGTATAGATACAAAGAGCCTATCAAGTGGTACAACACCCCATGGGACGAGGTGTTGGAGAGACATGAGGAGGTGAAGCTGAAATGGTCTACGGAAAGCGCAAAGGCTGCGGACGGTAGCTAGAAATGGGAAGGCCCCGGGCAGGCAAGGAACCCGGGGCCTTCACAGAAGGAGGTGGTCTCACGAAGAGACAACTGCATTATAGCAGAAGCTCGTTCACTTTGTCCTGAACTTTCTGGTAATCGTATCCGGCAGCTTCGAGCTTCTTCTTGCGCGTGGAGCCATTGCCCCACTTGCCGTTGATGACCTCGCGTGCAAGCTCCTCGACCGTCTTCTTGGGAGCGGAGCTGCCAGACTCCTTCGGCGGAACGAGCACGTAATCCCACCCGTATGACGGAATGTAGGCGCTGACCACGCTGATCTCGTTGCCGGTTTGGTCACCGGTCTTGCCGTATGCCGTGCCGTTCTCGCTTGAATGCGCCCCGACGAACTTGCCGTTGCCGACGTACATCTCGGTGTGGTTCTTCACGTTGAGCATGATGTCGCCAGGATCCAGGTCGTTCAGGTTGCCGTCGAACGGCAGGACGGTGAACCCGGCGGCCTTGAAGTCGGGAACCATGGTGCCGGTGTACTTTCCAGCACCGGTCTTGATGTTGTACCCGGCGAACTTGGCGCATTCGTACATGAGACTTGAGCAGTCGTAATCAGGCCCCCAGCGCTTGCCTGTATCCTGGGTGTAGCCATGGCTGTCGTCGGCGGCGATGTCCTTGGCGTGCTTGACCATCTTATCGGCCTTGGAGGTCTTGTCGGTCTGCTTGGTTGTGGTAGCCTTGGCCACCGTGGTCTTGACCGTGGATCCTTTCGCCATGCTGTTCCACTTGGCGACCGTGCCGCTGAAGATGTCGAGGTCGAGGTCACCGGAGTAGCCCTTGATCTTGCCGACGCTGGTGTACTGGAACAAGATCGGCCAGTCATGCCATGCTCCGAACTTGGAGCTGTCGGTCCAGATCTGCGCCTTGCTCTTGTAGCCGGTCGATTCGTAGTTCGGGTACTGGGCGACCCACAGCTCGTAACCTGCGGCCTTGACGGCAGACCAGTCATAGGCGTTGCAAACCGACTTGCTCATGTAGATGACGGGCTTGACGCCTGTCTTCTTGTAGACACGGTCGAGCCACTGCTTCGCCTTCTTGGGGCCGAGCGGTACGGCGTTCTCCTCCCAGTCGAGAGCGAGGACAGCCTTGCCGATGTACTTCTTGACAGCGCCGAGGAAGTAGTCGGCCTGCTCAACCATGTCGCCAGGACGCGCGAAGTGGTAGCATCCGAGGAGCTTGCCGCAGCTGACGGTCTGGTTGGCATGCTCGATGAAGCAGGGGTTGACATACCAGTTGGACTCGGTCGCCTTGACGATGACGAACTGCGTGGTCGTCATGTTCTTGACCTTGAGGCCTGATTGCCAGCTTGCTATGTCGATACCGTTAAGAGACATCTTCATCATCCTTCGCATGCTTGGCGTCTTCGGTGCCGTCGCCGGTGATCAGGTCAACGGAGGCGAGCAGCTGGAACACGGGAGAGCTGGCGAGCTGCGGGTTGATCTTGGCGAAGATCTCCATCAGGCTGCCGATCTCCATGATGCACAGGTACACCGTGGTGGTCGTGAGGATGGGCGCCTCGAACCCGATATCCAGGCCAGCAGAAATCATGGCGTCCATGACGATGCCGACGCACACGAAGCCGAGCTCGCTCATCTTGTGGCCGATGCCCTGGCGCATCTTCTCGCTTGAGAACTCGTGCTTCATCATGGCGTTGCCGATCCCGAAGACCCAGTCCAGAAGGATCAGGATCAGCAAGGCTGCGATAGCTACCTGAGCGGGGAAGCAGTCACGCACAGGCGCAAGGAACGTTTCGAACAAAGGCATGACGATCATCTCCTAGGACGACGGGAATTTGTAGCAGATCGGCTCGATGGTGACAAACGATGGCGGCACGTAGGTATCGCTTTCGTCAACTGTCAACGGTATGGTAGTGCCTTTATATTTATATGTTTTGAATATCAAGTAATCACTTGCCGAAACATTGAAGTATTTTTCAATCTCATACACTGTCTCTCCACTCATTGCAAAAGCATGTTTTATAACGGTATCTACAAGATTGCCGCTGCTATCATACTTATGCAACTCGACAGTCTCTCGTTCTTCACCACTTTGCCAACTATAAGAATCAGAGATGGTTATTCTGAGCTTTAGACGAACAAAACCATCAAACTTGAATGTAATCTTTGCATAATGCGCACCCTGGTTCCAGGAATAAATGTTATTAGGTTGTGATGTACCATATGTTGCGCCGAAGAAATCAGTATCATGGATTCCGCCACTCTTAATATCACTAGACCCAGCAGATGATCGACCATCGTTGCGTAGATACAGCTCGGTTACATTTCCAGAATTGCTGTAATCAGGACTAGCTGGAAATGCATTGGTAGAGCCTACAGACTCCCTTGGGAACCTGCCGCCAAGGGTGAACGCGAACTTGCCGCATCTGGCAGGCGATTGCTTGCACTTCTTGTCATCGAATGACCACTTCGTTATAGCCATGATCGGTCCTTTCTTCGTTTTCGGAACATTGTAGCATTACATCATGCAATATGCTTACATTGGAATCGCATAGTCGAACGTCACGCTCCCTACGGTGTGCCGAAAACGACGATATGCGGATTTGCCGATACCGCCGAACTGCCAGCGTTGTGGACGAGACAGCGAACACTCGTGGTTGTGTAGCTGTTGAGCGAAATCGACAGGTTGCCAGGTGCGCCGCCGTTCGTGACGCTGCTCTCGAAGTAAGGAATCACCGCGGTGATCGACGAGAATCCAGATATTGTGAAATCGGCATAGTACGCGGAGTTCGCGGCGTAACTTGTCGAGCCTTTGGAATAGTGCTTCATAGCTGGCATACCGAGGCCGTCGAACTCAGAAGGATCCCTGTATCCGATAACCTGAGTTATTCCAACATAATCAACTCTAGTTGGAGTAGAGTTGTTTGTTAGACGGAGCTGCGCTGTCTTGTAATAACTTCCTTTGTATGTATCAATAGAGGTTCCGTTGATTTGAACTGTTTTCGATTTCAGGTACATATCCGGAGTGCTTGTGTCTGTGATTCCGACAGCAGAAAGATTCACAAGTTTCCCATTTGGGTTGTAGACATCTACGCTTGCATACTCGTCGTCGTTTGTCTTATAGCAAATAGTGAGGCAGACGAAGTTCGCAGCAGTTTCAGATAAGGTAATAGCTCCGCTAAGACTGTTGTTGTCGTTATTGAACAACAACACGCCGATGCCAGATGCGATGATGCTATCGATCTTGGCTTTGTCCGTGGCCGACATCAGGCCGGCCGCACTCGTGGTTGCGACGTCCTTCGTGGCAAATATGGCCTTCAGCTTGCCGAAGAAGTACGCCAGACCTGCGTTGTCGAGGTAAGCCATCGTCCCCTCCTACGATGCCACTATCACGTCGATCTCCGCATTCGTGATGCTGGTGATCGTGAAGATCTCGCCGAGGCTGTCCCACGACGAGCCGTTCCATGCGACGTTCGCCCCGGCCGCACCGTATGCGGAAGCGGTCTCGATGTTGTACACGTCGCCGACGGACGGAGAACCCGGAAGGCTGGACGCGGATGCGACGGACCCCTTGTAGCTGTACATCCCGGCGATGTCCGTCTTCTTCGCGTATGTGTCGGCGATGTTCGCGCCAGCCGCGTCGGCGGTCGCCCTGGCAACCGGGTTGTTCCCGAGGGCGGTCGTGACATCGGACGCCGTGACGCCGATGGTGACGGCGTCGTTCGACGCATCTGGCGTGAGCGTGACGTTGCTGCCCACAAGCTCCAGGGTGTCGGTCGTGGTGTCTGCAGCCACGGTAGTGTTGCCCACCTTGACGTAGCTGAAGGCGTTCTGGTTGCTGTCGCCTCCGGAACCCTGGTTGACCCATTCGGTGTCGTAGTCGGTGCCGCTCGCCTTGGCGAGGACCTGGCCTGCGGTTCCTCCTGCGGGAACGCCCTCGCCCTTGAGGTCGTCGATGTCCTCGGTGGTCGCGGTGACGGCGCGGAGGGCGACGAAGTGCACCACGTTGCCGGACGAGATGGCGTTGGCCAGGACGACGTTCGTCCCGCTGATCGTGTACTCATCGGGGGTGAGGTCGAGGCCGTTGATATCGACGAACAGCATGTCGGCGGTGCCGAAGTCCTGGATGCCGATCGGGATGGTCGTGACGCTGCCGGTGGCGGTGTAAGTCGATTCGAGCTTGCGGTACCAGGCGATCGTCCCGTCGTTAGTGATCGCATCCACCTTCGCCTTGTCGCTCGGAGACATGAGGCCAGCGGAGTTGGTCGTGGCGTTGGAGTACGTGGTGTCCTGCTGGTCGAAGGTGAACGTGGTAGCGTCGGCGCGGGTGGCGGTGAACGTCAGCCCGCTTCTCGTTATGTTGCTGACGGTCTGCGCCTTCGTGGAGAAGATGTTCTTGATCTTCTGCCAGAAGTACAGCGTGCCGTTCTCGTCTAGGTAACTCGGCATCTCGATCTCCTTACACCAGGATCTCCTCAAGCTCCATGTTCGTTATCGGCACGAGGCCGTAGCTGGCGAACGTCTTGTCGCCCTCCACCGTGACGCGCTCGATCGTCGGCTTGTCCGGCAGGTCCTCGTACCTCGTGGCGGATGGCTGGCTGCCACCGCCTGACGAGGCAACGGAGCTGCCGAGGCCAGCTGCGTGGCGGAAGTTGAAGTTGAGCTTCTGCACGACGAGCGGCGGGAGGCCGTCCGACGAATTGAAGTCAACTATGTAACCCGTGCCCTTCATGTAGCACATGATATCAGAACTCTCCTCCAATGTGAATCATTGACAACCGGCGCGCCACATCTTATGCTGTCATCAGTCAACCGGCACGCATGGAAACGCACGCCGGGGACGCTACGCGAAGAACTGGTAACCCTAGGCCATATGTCCGTTCCCTGTCGGAACAACGTACCGAGCCGCAAGCTCCGAGTCGAATAGCAGGGTGATCTGGCGAGCAGGCAGGACTCCAACGCGGGAGCCATTGACACCGCCTCCTCGATCCAGGCAGCCACGTGCCGCTGACCTAGCAGCAAGGCATGGGGTGGTTCGGCCCCAGCTGCGAAACGGAAGGGCGGATACCCAAGTCGATTTGCTCCGAGAGTCCCAAGGGAAAGGGTGCGGGATCCTTTGAAAAAAGGAGAGCATTTCGCACCTAGGGATACCTGTAATCTGATTGCCTTGCTTGATGATGGGTGATGGCAGGTGGATGGGTATTAGCTTCTCTTATATCCTTGATTCCCTTGATTATTCTCATGTACGGATGCATGGAATCCAAGAGCCTGCATCCACGGTTTCCTTGGCGTCACGTTTTTCCCGGTGCCTTAGGGGGCAGGAAAAACTGTGGCGGAATGGATACAAAAGAAAATACATGTTTCATAGATTCCATATACCCTTACCCCTATGGGTCCTACCATTCCCTTTTTTCCTACTAGGAATCATTGTATCCATGTTATGTGGAAATCTTGACCTATACAAACTACTATCAGTAACTAAGAAGGAGGTTACTATGGTTTACTTAGGTGAAACGCTCATCGAAGGCACCTTGTTCTCTGTCTTCATGAGGAACGACGGAACCATCATCTACTTGCCGTAAGGAGGCAAAGACCATGGCATCCATTGATCCTTTCCGCATGATGGAATTTAGCCTTAAGGCAGACGAGAATGCTCAGTCCATGAAGCTCTCCGAGGGCTACATGAAGATGCAGGAATTCCGGCAGTTCATGGAACTCATGAACAACCTGCACGTTCCGATAGGCATCAAAGACCTGAATGAAGGCCTTGCGTTGTTCAACGCATACAAGGCCGGCAAAGATCTCGTCACGCCTGCTGCACCTGCGTCTCCGACTGCTCCGATCAAGCCGTAACAACTGAATATATCCACCACAGCCAGGCTCATTTGTCTGGCTTTTTTTGTTTTTGTCACCCGATGCGATCGAGCGAGCAGCATGCTCGTCTCCAGCTTGCTTCGCTGCGTAACGAGGTGACGATATTTAACCGTCCAGAGAAAGGACACAATCATGTTCAACAACACTGGTATCGATTTCGCTGGTGCTAGCATGATGGCTTTGGGTGTCAAGTTTAAGTTTGACAATGGCATCGTTGTCCGTGCAGACATTCACATGGACATGCACTGGGACGACGACGGTGCTGACTACACCGTAGCTCTTTCAACCAATCCTGGAGTCGAGATCTTCGGTACTCGTATCGACATCGAGCACGATATTCTTGCCAAGCATCCTCGGTTCGAGTTTTCTCTCGATACCGACGACGAAGGCGCGTTCTTCGCGCACTTCGAGCAAGAACTCATGTCCACGATTCTTGATGTGGAACACGACAAGTATTACCGGTAACTACGAGCCTTGCGGTGGAGGTTAACCGCAACACCCTCTTTTCTTTTGGCTTGCTTTTCTTTTGGAGGTGTCGAGTATGCCGTGTTGTGGATTGTACGTTGAGTTCGATGGCATTCATGGCAAGGAATCTGATTGGGTTATTGCCCACTCGTTTCCTGAGTGCTGGGACTTGATCAACGATGGACGCGATGAAGACATTGCGCATCTTTGTACTTATCAAGCTGGGTTTAAAGGCACCTGGCCTGAGTGCGAGATCGCTATTATTGGCGAACGCTTTCACATCTCTGAATATGATGCTCGGAAACTGTACAACAATCCCGACTTCTACTTCTAAGGAGGCTCTCATGTGGGAGAAGCACACTGTTTTCGTAGTCATGGCAGACAACGGCGAAGACTACGAGGACTATCGTGAGTATCGGCTCTTCATCGCCTACAAGAAGGAGGATGCTGAGTTGTATCTCTCCAACGCAGGCTGGAAGAAGGATGACAAGCCGCACCATCAAAGGTGGCACAAGTCCATCGAGGACTACGGCTGGACATACGATTGTTCAGCCTGGATCGAAGAGGATAGCGTCAGCTTCTAGCTGGCTGAACCCGCAAGACTTGGCACGTCTTGCTGTGAGGCACTTCTAGGTGTCAGCCAATGCCTTAAAGGCACGAGTATCTGGAAGGAACAAGTCGGTTAGACACCGATGTGGCATGTGGGATCCATGCAACTTTCCGCTTCGATTAAACCAAGAGCTACCAGCTCGCAGGTATCAGGAATCTTAAACTCCTTTCTCGCCTGATGCCTGCAAGCTGGTAGCTTGTTTTAAGGAGGCTGGTATGAAAGAACTTAAAACTTGCCGTGTAGACAAGTACGATCCGATGGAGATCGATGGCGAGATCATTCGCAAGAACGAATGGCTCGTTGATTTCTACACATACGAAGACACCGACACTTGGTGCCGTGCGGTTTTCAAGCTGGTCAATTGGGACGATGGTTACCAAGCTTTCCAGCTCACCGACATCTACGAGTACACCAACGACCTGCATTTGAAATACTTCGATGAACTTGAATTCTTTTCAGAGAGAACCTCTGATTTCGAGAAGTTCGTCGAGGATAACGAGATCGACGTTGCCAAGGCGATCCTCGGACTTGCCTGGAAAGCACATGGTGCGACAGCTAAGGTGTGCGACGATCTTGAGAGGCTTATCGAGGAGGAATCATGATGGCAGTCTTCGGCATCATCCTCGTCGTCCTGTTCACCTTGGGCCTGGTTATCTGTGCACAAGGAATGGACATGGACGATGAGTTCGTATTCCTCGCTGGCGTCATCATCATCTTGGTGGCGTCAGCGTTTTTGGTAATCCATCCATAGAATAGGAGGAAAGCATGGATAGATTCAAGAAAGCTGGGGAGAAGTATCTCAGCATTGCTAAACCTGACATGTATCCTATCGATCATGTCGGTGTGTTCGATGTTTATGACGACGGTGCCATCGTGTTCGTCAAGTTCGAAGAGGGTCATATCCCATTCGAGTATGACCACGAACAATTGGTTAAGGAATTCGAGATCGCAGCTGCCAAGTACCTCGAAGATTACGAGGTGCATGGATGCGAAGAGATCCGCTGTGATCTGATCCAGGTTGCAGAGATTAGTGACCACAGAGGATTGGTCAAACACTATGTTAATGTTTTAGGCTACAGTTAGGAGGTGAACAGTGGCGTCAAAGGAGCAGGTCAGAGACCTGCAATCAAGGCTAGGCGTGTCGGAATCTGTAGCTCGTGAACTGCTGATGCTATCAGGTGACGATATAGACCTGGCAGAACAGGCATCTAAAGCCAGCGCGGGACTCAACCAGGCAAAGTGCTTGATAATAAACCAGAGGTTCCGAAGGCTGGAAGAGGATGTAGACATGTTGTTCAAGGAATAAAACATAAGCCAATAGAATAGGAGATAGAAATGGCTAAAGAAACTACCGTTAATGCACGCATCGTCGAAAGCCGGCTGACCATGTGGGGTACTGCAGCTAACCGCGCCCGACTGCTCGTCCAGGAACTTGTCAAGCTTGACGAGCTGGATCTCGCGGACGATGCAAAGGTGCTGCTCAACCGCTGCCGCGCCGGGTTCGACGAGGCTTACGCCGAGTACAGGGACAACCCTGCAGTCGGCTAGGAGGTGAACAATGACCAGGGTCAAGGACTCATCCTGCCTTGGTATGTACGAAGCGAAAGACCAGTGCGACTCTTGTCCGCTGGTCTTTCTTTGCATTGATGCTGCCTTGGATTCCGATGGCTACTACGATCAGCTCGCAAGCTGGATCGAGGATGCCGAGGAGATCGAGGCGGAAAGGCAGGAGAGATGGGAAGACAGCACCCATGTTCCATTTGCAGCAAGCCGCTGAAGTCAGACGATAGGTTCGACCTCATACTGTCGAGGGTCGATCCGAAGATCGGTGGACGCTACAACGTGGAGCACATGTGGCTGTGCCACAGGCATGGCCTGCAGTTTCAGGACTTTATGAAAAGGTTTACAGGAGGTGATGAATGAGCATCAAGGCAAGCCAGGTCGCATCTGTCTGCGAGGAGATGTACGACCTGAGGCAGGAGCTGGTGCCATGCTTCATCGGTGCACCAGGCATAGGCAAGACGCAAGGCGTATACCAATTCGCCAAGAAGATAGGAGTCAACGTTGTCACGTTTATCTTATCTAATACTGTTCCATCTGAAGTCTCTGGAATCCGCATGCCGGATAAGGAGAGCAAGAAGATGGAAGTGTTCGATGATCTCCGTATGTCCTCTCTCAAGGACGGGGACATCCTGTTCCTTGACGAGATACTGGAGGCACCGCCGATGATTTGGTCGGCATGCCTAACATTAATTCAAGACAGGATCATGGCATCAGGTCGCAAGCTGCCCAACGTGTTCATCGTTGCGGCAAGCAATCCGGTTGCATCACCGACAACCATCCCGCCTTCAGTGCGTGATAGGTTTTTAATGTTCGACACCGAATTCGATTGGTATGATTGGTGCGACTACTTCCGGAGTAAGCACATGGTCAAACCATATCTTGATCTGAAGTATAGGATCCAGAAGGATAGCGATACCTACAACATCCTCACGCCGAGGAAGATCGAGAAGCTGTACGAATGGTTGAACCAGGATCCAAATCCTATGCGCATCGAGCTGGTAAAGTCATTGCATGATGCGGTAGTAGCAGATTGCATTATGAAGATGGTGCACCAGGTTCTCTCACCTGAGCAGCAGATCATCAAGGCAATCAGAGAATCCAACATCGACATGCCAGAAGGCTTGGAGAACATGAGCCTGAGGAACATGCTCGCTGCTCTGCAGCAACATCCCATGTGGGATGAAATACAATATCTGTTATCGGTGACAGAGTACGATACAACCGAGGAGAAGACGGAGGTGAGCTTCTAATGTATCAACTGAAGATCGGTACGCTCCCGCTTCCCAAGCTCTACGTATGCGAGGGAAGGGCGGAGGCGAACAAGGCGAGGGAGCTTGGCATTCCCTACATCATCAAGCCGAGGAGCTGGGATGATGACAAGCTCGTGAAGGCTGTGCTCTACAAGACGTTGATCAACCTGTTCCCTGCCATCAAGTGGAAGGAAGTCTTCGGCTTCAGTCCATCTGCTGCCAATGCAGTCAAGGTGCATGTGGCTGCAGAGCACAGGGACAATCCAGGTTTCGATACCTGCGGTTGGTCGTCCCCAGATATGGAAGTCACCGACGACGGTGACTACCGCAGCACAGGCGGTGGCCTTGATCCCGATGACAAGTTCGAGGATGTCTACACCACTACCAGCATCGACGACTACATTGGAGACTTAGGCTACGCAGTGAACATCGAGGAGCTGCAAGCCCTCAAGATCCTGCCGGTGTTCATGGACGACATCGCCAAGGCAATCAAGACCAACCTGCATAACACGGCATGGTGCGACGGCTACAACAAGAAGCTCGGCGTTCCGCTTGGCTACTGGCAAGGCAGCCAGGAGGCACCGAACCTCATCATCCTTGATGTCAGCGGCAGCATCCCGAGCGGAGTGGCGAGCACCATGGTGTCGCTCATCGACACGCTGAGACATCAGGCAAACGCCGACCTGATCATCACGTCTGGTCGCAGCGTGTACTACAAGGCAGGCGACGAGCTGCCCGATCCCGACAGGCTGAGCTACCTCATCGGCGGATGCAACGAGTGCCGCCAGTTCTATGACATCTTGCGCAAGAACATATTCGGCAAGCACTGGGGCAACGTGATCGTCTTCGGCGATCAGGATGCACCGGAGGACAGAAGGTTCATGAAGCACAAGGACTGCTGGATCAAGGGCAGCGAGATGTCCAGCACCAGGATCGACAGGATCATGGCGTTCCATACATATGAGCGAAAGATTCCTGGCTATGGACTCTGGGCAGAGAAGGCTGCACCCAATGCGGAGATCATCTACAACACCGCATGGGTGAATGATATGGACACCAAGAGGTACTACTAATGGTTACCGTTCCGAATGAATCAATCTACTTCTGGATGTACGAGCAGGGTCTCAAGCATGTGGACCTGCATGAGATAGAGCTGGCATGTCTCAACGCAGACAAGTACATCAGGCAGAAGGATTACGAGAACTATTGGAACGGATACTATAGATCCGATTTGTACTGCGGCCCAGGCAGGGACGACATCTGGATGCTCAAGAAGCACAGGGATCTGGCAGCAACGACCAAGGTGTTCGAGCAGCTGAGCTACTTCGAGTATCCAGTGCATCCGTATGCCGGTATGCCCGAGGTGAACAACCGATGGGTGCCGTGCAACAATGACAACAAGCCCATGATCAAGTGGGGCAACGGTTGCATGACCCTTGCAGACTGCGTTGCATATCCGGGCCAGAAATACCTGGCGGAAAATTTGAAAGGCACGCAGATGCTGGTCATCGATTGCGATGGCAACCACGGAGATCCATGGGACTGGGACACCATAGAGTTCCTCGGCAAGTTCAAGGACATCACTCACTGCATCAAGAAGCCGGGCTTCATGATATCACCGTCGTTTCATCTCACGTTCAGGACAGACCGCATCATACCAACCATGCACTTCCCGTATGCTCACATAGATATCGTGGGCAACAGGAGGAACAGCTTGCGATACTGGAAGAACAAGGAGTGGAACGGCAAGGAGCCGGTGTATATGACGTCAGATATCTGGGATGTCCTGAGGGATTACATCAAAGCTAGGAAGGAGAAGGCACATGCCCAAGGGTATGAGTTTGTTGGACATGCTTAATGCTGCCGCTGCAAGGAGCACGCTGACCAAAGGCGAGTTTGGTCGCATCATGCATGATCCCAGCGCAACAGACGAGGAGATCCAGGAAGCATTGAAGATGCTCCAGGAAGCTGACGGTTACGAGAACCTCGCTGATTGAGGAGAGATTGTAGACATAGTTCCCAAGGATAATGAACGTACATGGGTGTGGGTGCAACATAATACGAAGCCTTACGTGGTCGTTATCCATAGGGGATGGAAGCCTCCAACTCCAGAGCAGATCGTCAGTTACATATACAAACAGATAACATTAAAGATGGAGGTACTATGAGTCTCACGCAAGAGATCAAGGAAACCATAGAGTTGCTCAAGGAGCTGGACATCTATGGTTGCATCACCGGCTCGTCCATGTTGGACAAGGACTTCGATGAATGGGATGAGCATCCTGACATCGACGTGTTCGTGTACTACAACAACGAGCTGCTCAACGCTGCACGCATGCTCATCGATTGCTATGGCTTCGAGCCTGCGACGGAGGGCGAGGCGTGGAAGATCGATAGGATCCGCAAGGCCATCAAGCAGAAGGATGCTGTGCTCCAGACAGTCAAGCTGCGCAAGGGCAACGTCGTCGTGAACCTCACGTTCAAGTACGGCAAGACCAACATGCTCGCCGTGCTGTCCAGCTTCGACATGTCCATCATCATGGTCGGCTATGACATCGAGACGAAGTCGATGCTCGACCTGCGGGAGAGCTGCAAGTCAATGGTGCCTGACGATCCGAACGGTAAGTGGCCGACGTGCAAGAACATCGCCGTGCCGAACCCCCTGCGCAAGCAGGACGTTGACATGTACGGCACCGAGATGTGGGTGCGCCAGTTCGATCGCGTCATCAAGTATTGGAACCGTGGCTTCGATACGCGCCCGATGGCCAGGTTCTACATCAGCCTGATCGAGGGCGTCATCCGCAAGGGACAGCTGTTCGACACCACCAAGAGTTCCGCAGCTTACCAGGAGTTTGTAGATACATACGAACCATTGAAGAATAAGATGGTACAATGGTTGAACGATAAGGAGGACTGCTAATGCAGTACACAGAGCAGGGTCTCAGAGAAATCCTGGACAAGGATTTCGTGGAGAACAAGGACGCATTCGGTCCCGGTCGCACGAACGATGACATGGTGGATTCCATGTGCATCTGCTTCGCGCTCAACATCAGCTGGGACACCATGTTCGAGGCGTTCGTCAGCAAGCACACCGTCACCTATTTCGGCGAGGAGTTCCTTGAGGGTCAGCTGAAGCATGTTGACCCGGACAAGTACACGGATCATATTCCATGGTTCTACTCAAGGAAGGAGGCAGACCTCGAAAGGATCATGGAACATGCCGAACGTGTAGCCTCGTGGCTGTGCGACAAGGAGAAGTACAGCGGCTACAAGAAAGGCGAGTTTGATATCGTAAGCGACTATTCGATCAACTACTAGGAAGGAAGACGACATGAGCATGTTCGATCTCAAGGGTGGTAGCGAAGGTAATAACTGGAACTACAGCGACAACACCAAGGCAAACTATTCGGAATGGATCCAGGGTACTGTGGTCGAGATCTCCAATCCGCAGGCACGTGACTTCAACACCGGTGCTCCTGCGGTATGGCCCGACGGCAACCCGAAACGCAACCTGATGCTCACGCTCCTGCAGAACGACGGCACCGAGGTTACGTGGACGTTCAGTCCCAAGAGCATGGCAGCAAACGCATGCCTCGCCGCACTCGATCCCAACGGGTCTCGTGAGACCGTGAGCATTGAGGAGCTGCTCGGCAAGTTCGTCACCATCCAGACCCAGGCTGGCGTGTACAATGCACGCAACCCGAGGCCCTGGACTGTGGTGGTGAACGGCGACGGGCAGGCCAACATGGTGCGTGGACTCAAGGACTTGAGCAAGCCTGCGCCCATGCCCGGCATGCCTGCGCCTCAGCCTGCTCCGCAACCGCAGCCTCAGCCTGCGCCCTCGGCAATGCAGGCGGCACAGCAGCAGGCAGCACAGGCCATGGGGTTTCAAGCGCCTCCGCAGGTTAATGCTCCTCAAGTAGCTGCAGGCTCCATGCCTCCGACTGCAGTGTACGACGAGGGCATCCCGTTCTAGCCATGAGCAGGAAGAAACCTAAAGTCGCAATGACACATGTTCAATGCATGCATGAGTTGCGCAAGGCACATAAGGGACTGCGCCGACAATCTTGTAAGATCAAGAAGCTTGAAGCAGAGCTTCGGAAAACACGGTATTTCAAATACCAATACTACATGGCAATGCAGTACATGGGTGGATGTGCAAAGATTGAACCATACGAAGGATGGCATCCTGAAGCGCAGTTTTGGATCAACCTGTTCAAGGAGAAGTACGAATAGGTAACAAGGGTGCCGGGCCTCTCCGGCACCCAGGAAAAATAAAACGAAAGGATTGACATGGCAAAGAAGCTGATCAAGAAGTCCAAGTGCAAGTTCGACCATGGCTACATCGTCAAGGATGGCGAGATTATCGGCATCCCGGAGAACGTGTGGCTGCAGCTCAACAAGCTGGAGATCATGGTGCAGCAGTATTACTACCTCAGGGATCAGGGTCCTGCACGACGCGGGCCTAGCCTGGAGGGCTTCGTCCGCAAGAGCGACATCAAGCCAGACCGCCCGTATATTGATGCGCCTGATACTCCCGTCACCGACAAGCGCGTTGCCGAGGCCATGGAGTTCATGCGCGAGGTTGACTGTGTCAACAAGACCGACGAGGTCAACGAAGCGATCGATGCGTTCGGTGCGCTGATCGATTGGCTCTCCGACAACAAGTTCGTCGAAGGCACATGCACCCAGCCGATCGACACGTTCATGCTCGGCAACCCGCTGATGCTGTCGCCAAACGGTGTCGTGTCATTTATCGAGATGATGGTGAAGCACGATATCTTGATGGAGGTATAGCATGGCGAGGCGTTGGCATCACGAGGTCAGCGCCGAATGGCTCAAGGCTCGGCAGCAGGTACTCACAGCCACAGACGTAGCAAGCCTGCTGCCCGAGTACAAGAGGTACCTGAAGGCCGGGAGTCCAGACAAGCCGACGCCTGGATTCTCGGCACTCTGGTGCAAGAAGCATTCGGACGTGTACCTCGATACCGAGTCGGTCGGTGCTGCGGCACGCGGTCACGTCATGGAACCGTATGCGGTGGATGCATGGAACAAGCAGGCATCTCCAAAGTTCTACCATTGGGATGACTGCATCATCATCGATTCGACTGGCAAGCTTGGATTCAGCCCGGACGCCTTGACTGTCGAGCAGGACAATGCCAACAAGATAACGTTCAAGAACAAATGCGAGGCGATGGAGATCAAATGCTACGAGCCTGCACAGCACATGAAGGCGATCATGAAACCGAAGCTGGAACACGACGAGCTGATGCAGCTGGCGATGTCGTTCGTGGTGCTGCCGAAACTGGAGATCGCAAGGTTGACGTGGTACTGTCCGGGCGCGCCGATCGCCATGTTCTCGCAGCAATACGACAGCGACGATTTGCACGACCAGATCCGCTGGATCATGGAGATCGCTGAGGTTTACTATGACAAGGTTTGTCCTGCCATGGAGAAGGCGGTGGCAGGTGGTACGTGGATGGATGCCATCTACACCGAGGATGAGATATACCAGGAGCATCTCGCCATGCAGGACAACAGCACGTTTATCCTGAAGTGAGGTGGCAATGGAAGATAATGGAAGCATTATTCCCGCACAGGCTATGAATGCGATAGCGGGTGCGAAGCCTGACGAGATAGCAGCGATGGCCGAGTCGGTGGTGGAAGCCACCAGGACCACGAGCCAGGCGGCAGACGAACTTGAGAATCTCAGCCGGTGCATAGCAGATTTCTCGGAGACACACGAGAGATACCAGAAGAACGTGAAGCATGTGAAGAACCAGATGAGATATCTGTCAGCGCACATCTAGGAAATAGCGAGGCCCGGGGAGGGTGAGGTGAACCCGGGCCTCTTAGCAGGAAGGAGGTCGCATGGCCTCATGGCAATTATAGCAGAAGAAAGACGGTGAAGCGATGGGCGAGTATATCGTCAAGATAGATAATCCAATTACATTTCCTTACTTGCACCAGGAAATCGTGCGCTGTCTTAATTGCAAGTACGCCGATTGGTTCGGAGCTGTTGGCTTTGGAATTTTCAGGTGCATGAAACATAGGTGGTTATCCGAAGATGTAGATGGATTTTGCAAATGGGGTGAGAAGAAAGCAAATGAAGAGCATGAATGACAACTATCCTGATTGCACATGGAGCGGAGATCCACATGCTCCATGGAACCAGGATCTCCCGGGCTGTGCCCGCGAGTATGATTGCGAGGACATGCCCGATGGATATCTAGAATGCCCGCTTCGGTTCACATGCGATTGGTACAAGGAGGAGAATAGATGAAGACAATCAAGGTAAGGATAACGTATACAGAAGACCTGCTTGGCACGGCAAATGCAAACCCCGATATCCACAGGGAGTTCATCGCAAGCAACGCGCCAGATGCTCCGAGCCGCGAGGAGGAAATCGAGGCGATTGGCGTGGACGCGATGGTGGACAAGTCGATGACAGTGTTTCCGCGTGACGCAGACGGTGAGCCATTCACATGGGATTACCAGTGGAAGGGCTTCTTCAAGGAAAGCTGCAGCATGTTGCGCCGAGTTGACAAGACGAAGTCGAAGGCGCTCAAGGCATACAAGAAGGAGATCGATGGCTTGGTCTTCGTGTCCCCGAGGAAGATACCGCTTGTGCTTCCAGACGGAGAAAGCATCGGGAACTGCCAGCGTCCGTTGCGTGCACAGACAATGCAGGGCGAGCGTGTTGCCTTAGCCAACAGCGAGACCGCTCCGGCTGGCACTACGCAGGAGTTCGAGATCCTGTTGTACAAGGACGATCTCGAAGCAGCAGTTATCGAATGGCTGGACTACGGGCGTGTGCATGGCACCGGCCAATGGCGCAACAGCGGCAAGGGAAGATTCGAGTACGAGATTCTGTAATGGCAACGTCCAGCATTGCTTAGCGGTGTGATGGCTATGCCCGGCTCCGCCAGGTCTGGTAACGGCTAGGTACAGCTAGGCAATGCTTAGTTTAGCGCAGCGACGCGAAGTTATGGAATTGCATAGCCCAGTCTCGTGACGGTGAAGTGGTGTTTAGTTTAGTGTTGCGAAGGAACTGTACAGTCGGGTAGCGACCGGCAGCGCTGCGGTATTGCATAGTCCAGTTGAGCGATGGAAGTGTATAGCCTGGTATGGTTATGGCGAAGCGAGGTCTGGCGAAGTGGGGTCAGGAACTGTGTGGTTTTGGAGAAGTATAGTCACGTAATGACGGCAACGGCACAGTGAGGTGAGGTATGGCAATGGCAGGGCGAGGCGTGGTATTGTTGGGTATGGCGAGGGTAAGGCGAGATAACGCAGGGTCACGCAAAGTGGCGCTACGGCACTGTTCAGAGCTGTGCCGCAAAGAGAAGTGCTGATAGATAAATATCATGTTATTGGGAGGAGAGCGGTATGGCGTTACATGAGGTAGATCCAAACAAGATTAATCTTAGAGGTTATGCTGTCGGAATGGTTGACGAGTTCGCGGCAAGCGGTATCAAGATGGCAGAGGTCGATGTGCCGGATGACACGAATGCAAAGTCGTTGGCATATTCGTTGCGCTCGGCAGCATATCTCAGGGGATACAAGATGATCAAGGTTCATAGGAAAAAAGACCATGTATATCTTGTGCGCGTTTAGCGTTTAACCATTGGCCCATGCCCCTTCGGGGGTGTGGGTCTTTTTTTTATCATCATCTTGTGGTAGGCTTGTCATCGCATTGTAGTCATACTACTGAAAGGATGGATGATGGCATACCGCAAGAAAGAGGATTGCCTGCGAGAAGCAGAGCGACTAGGCATTGATGCAGAGAACATGGACTGGCCTACCCTGCAGCGAACCGTGAGCAATGCGTTGAAGGCAGAGGAGCTTGGGCTTGACGGCGTAAGCGCCGTCCTAGTTGAGGCGACGAACAAGATGGTGAACGACAAGCCTCCTGCTTCCAGGATCGACGATTCGCTCAGGCCGTACCTGGACAAGACTATCCTGATGTCTCCGGAACTCAAGCCCGAGAGGTACCGGTTGGTCAAGTACGACGAGGACCTCGGCCCGGAGCTTGAGGTGGTCGAGCGCACCTTCGACATCAACAGGGAAACCGATCAGGTATACGACGTGTCAGGTGGTGAGGTGCCCCATGAGAACCAGATCGACACTTATCATGACTACACCACTGGAACGTACAGGATCAAGGAACGTAGCGAAAGGCGTGTCAAGGGCATGGCTTCGGTACCTAAGGAGAACCCGATGCTGTCCTTCCGTCCTGGTATTGACTGGGCGACTGTCGTCACGTTCAAGGGCAAGTCTGGTTATCTATGGAAGCACTGGCGCTATCCTAATGTATCGGCATTGCTCAAGGAAGCTGGCGATGAGTATTATCAGAAGTACCGTAAAGTGTTCAAGGACCAGCCCAATGTCTGGTACGCCTGCGGTCATCTCGTATGCGACCCCTACCTTGTACACCGTGTCCTTAAAGAGATACAGGACGATGCGAGGGACCGTGCGATTAAGCAGAAGGCCATCAAGGATCAGCTCGGAATAGGAGGTTGGTAATGGACATCCCAAAGGAAATCATCATCAATGCATTCTTTCAGGACGAGGCGTTCGAGTCCACCTGGATGGAGATGAAGCAGGAATACGAGAACCTTGGATTCAACGACAAGATCTCCGACGATGAGATGATCTCTGAATTCAAGTATATAGCGCAGCAGCTTCGCAAGTACAAGTTCAGCAAGCAGGATCAGATCGTTAACCACGACAGCCTTGAGGAAATGGCCAAGGAGATCGAGGCCCTCATCGGCCGTGCGCCTGAGTACGGCGATAGCCGCAAGGAAATCGTGTACAACTTCATGAGAGATCACTGGCTGGTGAACATGTACAACACGATGATCCGCGCTATCCAGTTCGAGGAGGACGAGGATGAGTAATGCTAACGAGACTATGGCTCCTGTTCCGCATGGTGATCCAGCGACTGAACCGATTGATCTGGCTCAGGCGTTCCGTGCGCTTAACCAGGCTAACCGAGAAGCAGCTCAAGAGCCTGTGGAAACAGGATCAGCTGTCAGCGGAATCGGAGATGGCGACGATGACTCAAGTGCACCTGATGATACTGGAAGCAGCGAAGGCTCCTTTGAACCTGTCGGCGAACAAGGAGACGGAGCAGATGATGGAGGATCTTCAGACAGCATCGATGCAATTGACTTCAATGCTTACAAGCAGCAAATGCTGAGGGACATCCAGAAGAACGCCCAGAACCAGATCCGCAAGGAGTTCAATGACCAGAACATCGGCTATTATTCCATGGCCGAGCTGACCATCAGAGACGAGCAGACCGGTCGCGTGATGTACAGGAACCCAGACGTGCAGGACGAACGCGACCCGAACTACTACTTCAAGTCGCGCAAGGAGCTGGCCGACTTCTGCGACTCGTGGAACAAGGGAGTTGACTACGAGTACCGCAAGGCAGTCAACGAGAGGGCGAGCAAGCTCATGCAGCAGGAGGCCCCGAAGGCCAGGCTCATGGATTTCTGGCCCAAGTGGCAGGCCATGGACGGACGCACCAAAACCGTGTTCGACGCCCTGCTCGAAGGCCACGAGATAAGGGATGCCAACGGAAAGGAGATCGGCTATGACGTGAACCTGCACTCCGTTGCTGCACAGGCTGAGAGAATTGCCAAGAGCTTTGGCGGAGGCGTACAGCAACAGGCCGGTCAGGATGATGGATCAGGCAAGGCTCCTGTATCTAGCGAGCCTGCTCTGGATGCTAAGACCGGCAATGGCAAGGCGGCAGACGAGAAGGAACCGACGAGCATCGGCGAGGCGCTGAAGATGCTCGACAAGCAGAACAAGAGAGGAAAGTAACATGGTACGCAAATCGGCAGCAAAGGCAAAGGTAATCAAGACCGCGAACTCCGACAAGTTCCTCAAGCACGAGGAGCTTCCTCCCATCGAGGAGACGTTCGATAACATCAAGCAGGTGATCGTTAACACTGCAGAGGTGTCCGTCGTGGTTGCAGGCAGGGTCGAGAACATGGGCAACCTGCGTGCTGCGGCATACAAGTTCTGGGGCAACGAGCTTGACTGCAGGTACACGGCGCATGAGCGCATGGAATACTTCAAGGAGCTGCAGGCCAAAAGCATCGGTTGCTATGAGAGCATCACCGAGATCATCCGCAGCTGGACTCTCGACGAGTTCCTGAAGGACGACATGAAGGATTACTTCCAGGACATCATGCCCAAGGTGGAGGATATCGAAACCGAAAACGACCTGTTCGAGGCAATGCTGTTAGCCGACATCATCAAGCCGTGGGGCGAGAAGATGACGCAGCTGCACCACCAAATGCTCGACGAGCAGGGCAAGCGTATGGCGGTCGATGGAGAGCCGGTGGTGTAGCATGATAGTCGAGCAGGTGCGCCTACCCTTGTACTACAACCCCTATCCATACCAGGTCGGGGCTTGGCAGCGTCGTGCCGATCCACGATGCCATTACTACTTCAAGCTCTGGGCGCGCCAGCTCGGCAAGGACACCGACGACATGCAGCATGCCATGAAGGTAGGCCATGACAATCCTGGTTTGCAGATAGCATACGTCGGCCTTGACAACATATGGATCACGAACAACATCTTCAAGAAGTACATCGACGGCAGGTTGTTTTGGGATGATTACCCACCTGATCTGATAGATCCCAAGGACACCGCCAAGGAAGTGTTCATGATCTCCAATGAGAAGGGCAAGGCCGACACCAGGATCAAGTTCATCGGCTTCCTGAACAACGAGGGAATCATTGGCTCCTCGTATGACAAGTTCTACATCTCCGAGGCGAGCCTGTACAGGAAGAACGCATTCGAGTACATCACGCCGATCTGGGAGCGTAAGCTCAAGATGACCGGCGATCTCAGCGTGAACTTCAACGGCACGCCTCGTGGGATCAAGAACGTGTACTACGATCTCCTGCGCACGTACACCATGGAGGACGAGCCTGACGCATTCCCCGGCTGGCATGGCGACTGCTACGTTGACAAGGTGACTATCGCCGATGCGGTCAACCGTGACGGCACGAGGATGTACACCGACGAGGAAATCGAGGTTCTCCGTGACAGGTACATACGGGCTTACGGAAACGACAATCTATTCCGTCAAGAGAATTTCTGCGATTTTACCGTCGTTAATGCAGGGCTGGTGTATCTGGCGATCGAGCAACTGGTACGGGAGAAGCGCTATTGTCCTTATAATCTTGACAGCAACAAACCCGTCTACATCGCGTTCGACATTGCGAGTAAGGGTAAGGAGTCGGATAGTACCGCTGCGGTCGTTTACCAGTACATAAACAACCGGGTCATCGTTTACGATGTATTCGAGTCCAGGGGCATCAGCTTGGTGGAAGCAATGGCCGAGATAGCCAAGAAGAATTACTTCCACCTCATCCGAATGGGCGTACTGCCATGGGACTCCGAGCGCTCCGCTTCGTCGCAAACTCCGAAGGAGGAAGTCGAGGCTATCTACCCGAACATCAACTGGCACAGCCTCGACAAGGAGCGCGTTGACCGTGGCATCAGGCTCGTGAGGGAGCAGATGCCCAACATGATAATCAACAGCAATAACTGCGACTGGCTGCTCGAATGCTTCAACAACTACGAGTACAAGCGGCTGAGCAAGTCGGATGACTGGGCACCGAAGCCCATGCATAACAAGTATTCTCACATGATGGATGCGTTGCGCTATGCCGTCATGGGCATCAAGGAGATCCAGTATTTCAACATGAACTCGGACGGCAGCATGCCGGTTGACTGGGATCAGACCTATGACGGCATATATGATGAATCCAAGCAGGAAGACTGGTGGCCTGCCACATACCGCAGGAAGGAGAAGAAGACCAATGCCGGGCTTTACTACTACGAATGATGGAGAATGGTCGTTCAGCTTCGAGGACAAGGTGGAGGTACCTGACTTGCCGGTGCATGATCCGCTGCACCCGACAGGACCGGATGTACCCGGTTACCTCAACGGCCCTGGCAAGTGGGAGAACTACTCCGATCCGATCCTCTACGAGCTTGAGAGCCTGCTTAGAAAGTGGTTAGAATCTAAGACTGAAGATAAGGATTGGGCAGCCAAAGGTGCCAAGGGAATCAGGGCCAGAAAGCACACGACAAGCATGGTGTACATGTGCCTGTACGGCAAGCCGTGGGATCCGAAGGACAAGGATTGCCAGGTGCGCATGCGCAGGCTCCCGAGGTTGCTGGCATACTACAGCACGAGGATTCAGAAGGAAGGCATAGTCAACGGCAAGAAGGTGACCAAGAGTATCTACCACCTGTCGTTGAAGAGGTACAAGAACGTGCCTCCGTATTGCCTGAAGCTCAGGATAGAATGGCTGAGGAAGCATGGGAAGATGCCGGTAGGCCAGAACATGCAGCTGCCCAAGGACGACCTGAAGGCCGGGCATGCGAGGAACCCGAAGACCAACGAGAACATGAGGAACAGACGTGAGCGAGCAAGGCAAAGATACAACGAACGATACGGCGATCGTAAGCGCTAGTACGTATGACACCACGATAGACAACTACATGGCGGACGTGTGCCTGTTCCGCACCATGGGCGATGTGGTCAAGGCGCGTGAGATAGCGACTAACGTCAAGCAGTACACAGTCAACTCGATGATATTCAACGCCGTGTTCGAGATGGACGTCGATCTCATACGCACCATAGCGCTTAGGATCGACGGCACCGTGCCGGAAGAGGACAAGCGTGCGGGATTCGCCAACATATTCGGGGATGCCATAGAGGACGTGCTCGACATGAACATGACTGATCAAGCAAATGTCGTACCTAATGACCCCCCCGTTATTGCAATGGCGAAGGCTTTGGTGTATATTGGTACTCAGCCATGCGGGTCTAATTACGCGAAGCGCAAGGAGCGCAACCTGGCAGCCCAGATGATCCTTGAGAGATGTGGTGGTAGGAAAGTCCAACCTACTAGGATCGAGGCGCAGATCGAGTACGTTGAACCCGAATGGATGCAGTTACCCAAGGCGGAAGGAGAAGCAGGTGGAGATCAGGGTGACGAGGCAACCGAGTGACGAGGATCGTCCAGAGGTCAAACATGCGAGGGAGATCGACAGGCTGAAGGAGCAATGCAACAACTGCAAGCTCTGGAAGCCGAAGACCCCGACCAAGGATTGCGCGGTGAGGGACAAGCTCGTGACCAAGGACTCGGAAGTTGGGTGGAAGAACAAGCATCTTTTCCTCACCGGTGGAAACACGTGCAAGATGTTCCAACAGAAGGAGGCAAGGAAACTATGATCTTCCTCAACTACATCGAGTTCAAGCACGGCAAGCTGAGACGAGGGGAACGTTGCCTGTGGCGTGGATACGACGCAACCTACATGGGAAGCTACGTGGAGAACCATCATACCGTGTACATGCTCAGGGTTGACAGGATCTACAGCGTATCTGGATTGCCGGTCTTGGAAGAGTACATGGCGCAATGTTTCGACAAGAACGAGATCACGTGCATCAAGCAACAGGAACCGGCGATCGAAGGACAGATGGCGTTATGCTGAAGGAGGAGCAACGTGGGTAAGTCTCAGAGGGAGAAAGGCAAGCGCGGTGAGCGGGAGGTTGCAAAGATCCTTAGNNCCTTAGAGAACATGGCTATAGCAGTGCTCATCGTGGGCAACAGTATCACGGCGGACCAGATAGCCCCGATGTGGTTGGAATCCCCGGAATCCATATCGAAGTCAAGCGAGTTGAAAGACTTGATCTTGGATCAGCTATGGCTCAATCGGTATCTGATGCGGAGGAACGGGAAGTGCCCGTTGTTGTCCATCGCAAATCGGGAGGTTCATGGCTTATCACACTTGACTTCGAGGACTTTCTTGGATATGTTAAATGTACCCAGATGGCCAACTATGAGGGGTGCTGTCATTGGCCCGAAGCTAACGGAGAATGGGTTGGTAAATGAGCCTACCGAAGACACTGACACCTAAGCTCATCAAGGAGCTGAACGAGGTCTGCGAATCGTTCCGCAGGGTGCAATGCGAGAACGAGTGCGAAGATGTCGGATGGTGCGATGCCTGCTGGATAGTCGTAGGTGGAGGATACGAGCTGCAGATGAAAACATGTCAGCCTGGCCAGGAATACAATGATGAAGCTCGCTTCAGCAGCACAACGGTTTCGCAGGACCACTAGACAAATAGGCCAGGCTGGCGCCAGAGATTGCCCCTGGACGCTTCGGCTAAAGGGTAAGGCCCGGGATCTGAGGATCACCGGGCCATTCTATTTCCCCAGGTCAGCGGATCGCTGTAAGCCGATCTAAGGTGCCGTTTTGTATCAGGTCGATATATATGACCTGGAAATTAGTACACATAGACCAATTCATAGGTTCCATTGTAGAAGTATCCTGGAGTGGCACCCGCACTCGTGGCGCTCGTGCTGATCGTCAGCGTTCCATTGGAATACGTATACGAAAAACCGGTTGTCTGGTTCTGGATCCTTCGCGTGCTTCCGATCCTGAACAGCGTGCCTTGCGTATTGGTACCGTTGTATCTCATGTCGGCAACGTAATAGTAGGTAGTGCTGCCGCTGCTGCTCAACTGGGTGGTGCATCTGATGAACCACGCTATAGGAGAGCCGCTCAATCCGGTGAAGCTGATCGAGTTTCCTGCAGCAGAAAGCGAGGCTGTCTTCGAATCAACCGTTCCTCCGGCACCGCCAGCTGAATAAGAACCTGTTACAGAGGTCACGGAATCATCATCGGTTGCCGTGCCGACCTTCACCGTGACGCCGTTCTTGATGTTGGCTGCGATGAGGTTCTCGCACTCGACTCCTTCGACAACTACCTTCTTGAGTCCAGAATACCCAGTGTCAGCTGTGATGTTCTGATCGCTGGCTGTAGGCGTGGCAGTCTTGGTTTGCAAGGATTGGTCTCCGCTCACGGCATAGGTGAGCTGGTAATAGCCGGGCTGATGGAAGTAGCCACCGTTGTTCGTACCGCTCGACGTGATGGTGAGGCTCCCGTTGGAATAGCTCGCAGTCCACGCCTGCGCGAAGTGAGCTCCGCTGTCCATGTCGAGGCCGAATGTGTTGGTACCGTCGTTCGCCACGGCTATGACGCGCTGATAGCCGCTTGATGTGGAGAAGTTGCTCTTGAAGATGCAAGACCAATACTCGGGTTCGTCTTCCAGTCCAGTGAACGTAATCGAAGTAGCTCCGCTGCCCACCTGCACGTCTGCCGTGTCGATGTTCGCCGATGTGCCGCCGTAGGTGTAGACGATTCCGTAGCTTGAGTAGTTAGAGTCGTTGAAGTACAGTGACTCCGATGTGATTATCAGGGTGCCGCTCTGGTAGCTCATGCTGATGTCGGAGTTGTTGTAAGACACCTGCGCGTTGCTCGTGTTCGTGATGGTCTGCGCGTGCAAGTTTGAGCCATCGTAGACAACAGCGACGATGATGGGATTCGTAGACGGTGACACAGCTGTCTGGTTGCCGTAGATAATGACGAACGACGTGGGCTCACCGCTGAGACCGTAGAAGATTAAACCCTGACTCGTAGCCGTAGATGCCGTCGCCGTTCCAACCTGCACGTCGCTCGACCCGCCACCACCTGACGAGGTGCCAGCCGTCCTGACGCCTGCAGCGGTGTAGAAATATTTACCCTGCGCCACGTCGGACGCAACGGCGGTGGTGTCTGTGACATCGGTAAACGACGCCTGCCCGCCACCGCTCTTGGGCAACAGCACCGAAGGAACGTTGGGATAAGTGGCGCCTAACAAGGATATGTTCTGCGACATGTTGCCCTCCTACGAGATCGAGAGCACCTTGGTCGTCGCATCCTGGCTGATACTGGGGAGGCTGAGCGAACCGGCCTGGCCGAGGAGCGTGACCCCCTGTCGGATATTGCTGGCGATGATCTTGGCCTGTTCAGTCGAGCTTATGCTGACAGTGCCGCCTGATGTATAGCCTGCCGGGATGCTGACGGTACCGGCTTTTGTGCTAATGGTTCCACCGGTCGAGCCGTTGTTGGGCATGGTGCCGACGTCTTGGCCGCTTGCACCCACGAACTTGTCGCCGTCGAGAACATGAGATGCAGTTACGTCGGTTTCCGTGACGTCGTAGAATTTAGCAGTTCCACCGCCGCTTTTTGGAATATCGACCTCGGGGCAGTCGGCATATGTTACCCCGTTGATCACTACCGAAGGGTGTGCCATTTTGAAATCCTTTCTATGAAACCGTCAATACAGATCCGTCCCAGGTGATCAATCCGTAGTTAGATGGGATCGGGTTGATTGTAACATTGTCGTTCATGGACAAATGGGCGGTTGGCAGAACCTGCGTGCTCTGCGTTGGAGTGACCACGTAATCCCCTGTATACGGGTTGCCTTCTATTATGACAGATGATATCTCAAGCGTATCACGCCCGGGCGACACGATCTCAACGGTGTCGTCTGCAGATATCACTATGGGATTGATTCTCGCCATAATGGATCCTAGTCTAGAGCATAGGTGTCGATCATGTATGCTTCGCCGTATATCAACCTGATGTTTTCACCGTTGTGCATTTCCACGATGAAGTCCCACAAATATTCGCCAGGTTTGATGTCTCTGATGTCATCGGGGGAAATCGAGACGACGATCTCGCTGGCTCCGCATACAATCGTGTCATCGAGGCTGTAGGTCGTTTTGCCCTTCTGAACGGCAAGATGGCCGATGGATTGCGAATGGTCGATGACATCGCCGTTCTCGTCTTTGTGTATCACGGTGAAGCTACGGCTGCAGTTCTGGTTGAGGATGAGGTTTGCCTCAAGCAATCCATCGTTACCGATCTCGATCATCTTCATCATCTTCCTTCGCGTCTTTTCCGCCATCACTTAAAGCATCACTTGAATTCTCACTGACGTTTGACTGACGCTGTGTCTTCTTTTGATTGATGTTTTGCATCTTTTCGTCGGACACTTCAGGCTTCTTCGTGTCCGACTCCTTCTCTTGTGGGACATCTTTCTTTTCTCCTGTCCCACAAGGTTCGGCGGAATCCATGAACCCAAGGCCCAATGCGTTCTTGATGGCGTTCATCAAGCGATCGGAGCCTGCACGCGGAGGATTCTTGACGGACGTGGCACGGATGCCGTCCTCGGTTTCGACGATGGTGATGTCAACAGACATCTCCGCGCCCTGGGCGAACGGAGTCCTGCCATAAGGATCCAGCCAGTCTACCGGCATGATGTTGCTGAGTGCGTCTTGATAACCGCTCATTATGTAACCACCGCCCTACGGAGATTATTGTAGTCGTTGATGTAGTGATGGATCTCGTGATCCTTACCTTCCCTATTATAGTAGGTATCGCGTGCATCGTAGCCGTAAGGTGTGCCGATCGTGTCTGCTTGCTGGTACATCTTGGCATTGATGTGCGTGAGGCGGAAGCGGGCCTTTCCCTTGATCCTGATCCTGAACGATTCAACGATCTTGTCGATGCGAACCCATTCGACATAGTCTCGCTGCTCGCCTTTAAGCCCATGGTGGCCACGGCTCTTGATGTTCAGCTTCTTGGTTACCTTGAACTGCCTTCCATAGTAATCGACGCCTTCGATTAGAATCTCAGCCGGGCTGCTCGGATTGCCGACAAAGTAATCGAACCGGAACTCAAGCTGCTGGAGATACCAGAAAGCTTGAAGCGGATACCTTGGAGAAAGTTCTCCTGTTTCGAGGATAACCTGGAATTCTGGTACGACCGGATCCTGGGTGCCGGTGACGGGATACAGGCGAACCTGGTCTTCGGTGATGACGCCGAGTCCCTCGATGAACTCGTCGCTGTCAATGGCGAACACGTGCAGGATATGATCGGGATCGTCGCCCTTGTCGAGGGTCTGGTCATGCGTCCACGTATACCAGGACTTGAGGGCGGTGTCATAGCAGAGGACGACGTTATCCAGGCTAACCGGATCATCTGTCTCCTCACTCTGCTCCTCTGACAGCACAATGTATATGATGCCGTTGATGCAGACCATCCGGCCATCTCGCAGCCTCTTGCCGATCCTCTCGGTAAAAATCGGGTCGATGACGTCTGATACCTTCTGATTCTTCATCTGGTTGTTGTACTCGGCAGCCATGGTGGTGAGCATCAAGCCGTATCTGTTGAGCGCATAGAGGCCCTCGTCGAACACGCCATAGCCCCAGCGGCTATTGCAGCCCACAACGTTGGAAACCTCTTCGTACATGTAGCTCTTGTACGCTACCTCGTTGGTTAGCGTAAGGTTGGTTTCGACGAGATTGAAGCGCTTGATCTTCGTGGTGTTCCTGTTGCCGCACATGATCGTGATGATGTTGGCACCGCTAGTCGTCTTCCATTTCGCGGTACCCATGACATCGTATCCTGATCCAGGCTCGATATCCACCCATGCGCCGCCGAGGCCGCGGGCGACGGAGAACTCCGAACCGGGGTTGCCTCCGATCCACAGGCGGTACGGCTTGCTGGGCATGCCCCAGAAGTACATCCTGGAATCATGACTGTCGAAGTGAGTGGCGTCCGGGCCATGGGTTGTGTTGTCGGTGGGCACGAGCAGCTGTGCAGTCAGCCATTGTGTGACGTCCGTCATGTTGCCGTACCAGTTGTACGACCACAAAGGCGTGCTGTCTTCTCCGGTAATCTGCTCTTTGTCAACGTCGATATGGCCGATGAATACCCAATCCAGGTTTTCGGAATCACGCCCGTAGAAATCAATGCCGGTTACGCTGTCAACGTTTACCGTATCAGGGCCTTCAGGGGTTATCCTGACGAATTTATCTGTTGACCAGAGGGCGGGGGAGTATTCGACGTTGAGAGAAAAGCAATTGACATCATCCTGGGTTAACGTTGATCCAAGCCTGTTCGTGTAGCAGAACTTGACCGATATCCTCTCTGGTTGATCGACGCCATAATCCATGCCGACAGCTGTAATGACAGGTTTTACGCCTGGCTTATCGGTGCTAGGAGATATCTTCGGGGTGTCAACTATGCAATCCCAGAGATCTTCTGTGCCGGTATCCCAGTCCATGCCCTTTATATTGATATCACCATCGTCGTTTTCCGTTGTCACCCTGGCGAGCATGATCAAGCCTGCGGCAGGGGAGACGTTGCGGTTCCTCACGGTGGCGACAATGTTGCCCTCGAAGAAGCCTATCTCTCCAACCTCGTACAACGTCGGCCGCTGGGTCGTTCCCACTACGAGCTTGATCTCGTTCCACTCGAAAGGCTCCACCAACAGGTCACGGTAGAAAATCGATTCATACCATACGTCGTCATCAGACCTGCCCACAAGGAAGATCCAATGCTTGTAGATAGAGGACACGCCGGTGAATTTGTACTCTACGTCGTCTTCCTCATCGTATGGCGTATCGCCTATGTCGATGCTGTCCATCCTCGTCTCGATACCGAGCGTGTCGGTGGTGTTCAGATTGTTCTGTACCATGACATAGTTAGCAGGCAAATCGGTTTGCCTGAACTTGTTCTGCCCGGTTTCAAGGGGATTCCAGGTGAGCGGAGAGTCAACGAAGTTGACGCCCTGCCAACCCTTGAAGCTGATCACTCTCGGCTCAGAGGATTGGATGGCTTTCTCTGTTGCGGTCTTGCTGGAGTTCTTCTTGGCCATAATGTAATTCCCGATTCAACTAATGTAATTCCATTACCTATTCCATTAGTACACGGAGACGAAGCCGGGAGTCTCCCAGTCCTGCCAGTCGGAATCAGTGGCTGCAGCATCGTTCTGCCGCATGGAACTCAGGATTCTCTGGGCGGCGTCTTGCAATCCAGCGACTCGCGCCAGGGCAGGCGGAGATCCCTCGGCGTGTCTTGCAGCCGTAGCCATGACAACGTAATTCGGGTCTGGAATATCGACAAGGATTCTATCTTCAATCTTCGCGCAAGGGCTTTCGAATCCGTGATCAGAGGTGAGCGTGTAGTCATAGCTTGTGTCTCCATCCTCGGTTTCGCAGGTCTCGTCGCACACATGGATCAACGGAAGCCTGCGCTGCACGTCAACCGTGGCTACCATGGTCTGCTCGATCGGCGTAAGCTCGCGGTTGAACGTGATCGTGTCGCCGATGCGGATCGCACGCAGGGAATGCTCGGGCCAATGGATGCCGCCGAAGCTGGTCATCAAGGATTCCTTGCGGTACTGGTTGTCGCCGACGGAGGCGATCGGCACGTCGATGTAGCAATGCGTGTCGAGGAACATGCCGCTATAGGGCAGGAACCTAGAACCAGGAGGGCAGGCGTTGTGATGCAGGCCGATCGGCTTCATGAGCCTGATGCAGTCATGATTGCATGTGCTTATCTTGTACACCCAGTCAGGCAGAGTCCATTCAGGTATGGCACCGGGAAGATGGTGACATGGTCCCAGAATGAGCTTCTCTCGGAGCCATGTCCAATCCTCGACGTTCTGCAATTCCTGGAGGATGAGGTTTGCTTCGAACAGGACCTCTCGGTATTTGTCGTCACAGGGAACGAAGTCGAGGATGACCTTTTCCTGTGCATAGTACACCTGTTGGACGAAATCATATGGCTTCATTCCCTTCGACATTTGTTACTCCTTTAATCTGAGGTCGCCAGGAGGAATCATATAGTGATCACTGACGACCTCGCAACAATTGTACACTAGGCACAAATGATTACTTAACCTTCTTGAGCTTCGGGTTCTTGGCCTTGGCAGCAGGTGATGCGTTGCGGCTCGCGTTTGCTACGATGGCGGCGGCGGCTTTCTTGTCATACTTGCCGCCCTTCATGACGTTCTTCACAGCTTGCTTGAATGACATGATGGCTCCTATTCAGATTCCCATTCGGTGTATAACCAGACGAAATGCACGTCTTGATTCGAGATCGTTGGTGATGTGAGGTGGATGTAATACTTGTTGGTGGAATCGTTGAACGATACCGTGTACTCATCTGTTTCGTACATGATCAAGCCGTTCATGAAGACGAGCAGGATGCCATTGTCCTCGTCGTAGTCCGGGAACAGCTCGTCTTCGCCGCCGAAGTTTATGTTGATGACGCTGCCAGATGTCGTGATGGTGCCGGACTCCTTCTTGAGGACGCCGCTGCTCATCACCATTTCACCGACAGTGTTGGCGACTTCCTCCTGCTCTGCCTGCGTCAGCTGCTCGAACGAGCCGGTAGGGCCAGTGGGGCCTTCCGGTCCCTGCGGCCCCTGCGGCCCCGGAGGTCCTTGAGGACCCTGCGGACCCTGGTATGCGCGGTCTTCTCCGATTACGGCGGCGGCGCACTGGTCGCCAAGCTCATGGATCTGCTCTTCGGTCAGGTCCTCGAACTGGATGGATTCGCCCTTGTCGCCCTTCGGGCCAGTGGGACCGGCACCGATGGAAGATACCACCGGAACCGCATACTCGGCGTCTTTGCCCCAGACAGGAGCCGGGATGATCGGATTGAAAGGAGGATATTGGTAGAATTGCCTATCATCGAATTGTGACATCTTCATCTCCTATTCGGTTGGATAAGGGCTTCCTGGCAACACCGTGACGATGCCATGGCACACGGCGTCGATCGCAGAACCGTCGGACTTCTTTATGAATAACGTGAACCTGGCTTCCTTCGGCTCGTCTTCGAACGTCGGGAAATCGGCCTTGACGGTCATGCGGATCAAGCCGTCGCATTCTTGGTCGAACGATGCAGAGGNNGTCGAGGTGCTGTGCTAGTTCGGCATCTTCATACGACACGACGGCTTCGGTATATCCCTCCTCGATGAGCGGAATCGGATCGAGCTGGATCGGGTTCCCGGTGTTGGGCGAAAGCCATCTCATCACATCTCGCGGGGGGAGCATCTGGCATACAGGGCCGGGGTGGTAATTCGGTGCAGGCCAGTTGATGTGGTCGTGATAGTGCGGGTTATGACCGTCTTTGGAATAGAAGCACCTGAATGAAACGCGCATGATCGCGCCGTTGCGCACGTCGAACCTTCGGAGAATGTCCTCTGGTTTAGGCGGATTGTCCAATGTTCTGTATCCCATAATGACTCCTATTATACACGGCGGAAAGCTGCTAGGTTATCGTTGAAACCCTGGTTCGCGGCTCTGCTGGTGTTTATTGTACCACCTAATGCCGAAGCGTTATCCGGCCTGACGTATGCTGCCGTGCGCTCGTTCTGCGAATTGGCGTTCTCCTGGTTGACGAGAAGCTTCTGGAGCGTATCGCTCGGCGCAATGTTGAGGCTGGATTCAAGGTTAGCCTGCTTGGTAAGGTTGACGTTAGGCAGGTAATACTGATCCGTACCCTCGCCAACTGAAACCTTGTTCGCGTTCTTCGCCTTGGTGACGGCTGCTTTGGCTGCCTCATTTGCTGCATCCGCGATGGCCTTGGCGTTCTTGTTCGACTTGTCCTTCACGGCATTGTTGACGATTTTGGCAGCCTTCTTCTGCGTGCCGGTCAATCCTTTCGTGGAAACCTTCGTACCCGACTTGGCCATCTTCTTCACAGCTTTCTGGACAGCCTTGGCGTTAGTGACTGCTTTGGAAGTCTTGCTTTTTCCACTCGCGTTCTTGGCTGCTTGCTTGAGGTTCTTCTCGGTGGCAAGCTCCGGGTTCACATTGCTCATGGTAGACCAGTATTGCGAGTAAAGCTGGGATGTCTCGTCCTCGTAATCTCGTTTGAGCTTGCTCATCTGGTCTGCATAGTCAGCACGGAACTGCGAGTATTCGTCCTCGATGCTGGCAGCTTGGTCGTTGTAGTCGCTAATGAGGCTTTGCTCTGACTGGAACCAATTGCTGTAAGCGGCGTCTTCGTTCTGCTTCCAGGCATTGATGAGTTCGACATCGTTCATATCATCGACGCGCTGCAGACCCTCGGCGAGATCCTGAATACCAGAGCCATAGGCGGCGTTGCCCATGCGGTTGCGCATCGCCATGAGCATGCTCTGCTCTTTCTGCTGGTTGGGCTGCCAGTTGACCTGCTTCATGATGTTGGCTTGGTTGGTCTGCAAAGCAGATTTGTTGGCTTCGCGCTGCTGCTGTATGTTTCCGAGCTGCTTCTGGGCGATCTTGTCCATATCGGCTTGACGCTCGGCAGCAGTCTTCTCAAGGTCCTTCTTGCGGCCCTTGGTGGTCTTGTCTATATCGCCCTTGCGCTTCTTGTAATTAGCAGCCGTGTTGTCAAGCTGCGCTTGGGTTTTCTTCTGCTGGGCTTTATCGTTAGCTTTGGAATTATTGCCGCCATTGTTTTTGTTATAT
>WARP01001733.1_pt1 | contig 54764 bp, 52 predicted proteins | sample 4769151 | NCBI WGS metagenome assembly WARP01 (sample SAMN08893023, study PRJNA449175) | gut metagenome | isolation source: rumen sample fed with dry roughage | host: cow | place: India: Nagpur | collected 2016
GCTGCTATACTATTTCTATGGAGATTTAACAAGATTAGCAATAAAATTATTTCTTCAAACTCATAATGAAATCATTTTTACAAGAGAGCAATTCAATTAAGAAAAATTTATTCTGGTTAATGGCATTGTCATTTTTAATCAGAACATTGCTTGCCTGGATTTTGGATTTAGGCTCCAACGAAGCCTATTACTGGACTTACGGCAAATTCCCTGAATTAAGTCATATCGATCACCCCCCAATGATAGGATGGATAATACAGCTCTTTACTGTAAATCTTGCATACGAAAGTGAGTTAACCCTTAGGCTGGCATCAATTATTATTGGCACAATAAATACATGGATTGTATTTATAATTGGGAGGAGAATTAAGAATGACCGTACAGGATTATACGCAGCAATTTTATATACAGCCTCATTCTATTGCTCCATTTTTGCCGGAACATTTATTAATCCGGACACACCTCAGACACTATTTATACTCCTGTCAATATACTTTTTACACGAAGGGATAATTATTAAATATGAAACGTGTGAAGAGACCAGGACTCTTTGCAGACAGGCATTACTCTTAGCCGGAATTTTTCTTGGACTCGCAATGCTGTCTAAATACTCCTCATTTTTAATCTGGGCCGGGGCCTTTGTCTACATACTCTCGTCCAACAGGAAACTTCTAAAAGAGCCATTTCTCTATTTAGCTGTATTTATCACATCCCTTTTTCTGTTTCCGGTGTTGATATGGAATATTGAGACCAATTTTATTAGTTTCGAATTTCAGAGCTCTCGTTTGCCAATGAATATCAACAATTTCAATCTTTTACAATTTTTGAAAAGTATTGGTCTTGTGATGATTTACAATAATCCCGTAAGCATAATAATATTCGCATTTGCTATTGCAAGATTCAGAAAAGATAAGTTTATGACTGAATCTCAATATAAATTACTTTTATCTCTTTCACTCCCTTTTATCCTGTTTTTTACAGCTGTATCCCTCTTTTCTGAGGTTAAATCCAATTGGTCAGCACCCGGCTTCTTCCCACTAATGTTTATTGCAGCTGCATATTTAGAGAAAAACAGGAAACAGGATTTTGTTAATCCTAAAACTATCCCGTCACCTCTATCAAACTCATTGTTGTTTCTTCTTTTAACAATGTTTCTTTCATTTACACACTATTTTAGTGGTCTTCTTGTTCCAGATTTTAAAGTTGATAAAACAGAGAGAATTGGAAATCATGACTTTACATTGGAGTTTTTCGGATGGCGAACTCTGTCAAATGAGTTCAGGGAAATAAGAGAGAGAGATCTTAAAGATAATATCATGTCTGAAAATTCATTTATACTATCCTCTGACTGGGCTAATGCTGCTCACTCTGACTTCTACCTTGCTTCCCCAAATAAAATGATTGTTAAGACAATAGGAGAAATTGAGGATACCCGAAAGTATGCTTGGATTACAGGCGAGCATGGGACATTCAAATACGGCGAAAGCGCCTATTATATTGAATCATCAAGAGATTTTCCCAATGCCGAGAATCTCGCCGGTCAGTATTTTTCTGAATATCAAAAGATAAAATCCATATACATAAAAAAACTCGGTAAGCCTGTATTGCGATTTAATATTTATCGTTTAAAAAATCTAAACAGAATTCCTGACAGAAAGCTATCGTCATTCACAAAATATTAGTATGAGCCGATATAGCGAACGATTACTTGACTTTATAAATGAAAATCAGGATTGCGAACCTGACAAGCTCTTACTTACGCATTCCGGTAAACATGAGTTTGATGTAAAGCTTGCAGTTAACACAATTGAGGGGAGAAAAAGGATGTTAAAGAAAATGCCTGAATGGGCAAACAGAGAGATGATTTATCCCACTTCAATCTGCACCGAACAAAGCAGTTCATACCATACAGGTTTATTTAAACAAAAAATATTTCAAAATGCTTCTGTAATTGCTGATTTAACAGGGGGAATAGGCGTAGACTCATATTATGCATCTCAGGTGGCTGAGAGGGTTGTTATATTTGAAAAGAACAAGATTCTGGCAGAAGCAGCCGGTCACAATTTTAAAATATTAAAGAGAAATAATATTAGTGTACATAATACTGAAATTTCACAGTCAAATATTAGTGATCTCCTGAGCAAGGCCTTTGAAGGAGATACACAAAAAGAGAATAGGCTTGTCTTTGTTGATCCTTCAAGAAGAGGTGCTGAAGGCCAGAGGAGCTATTCAATAACCGACTATGAACCTAATATACTGGACATTAAGGATACTATTTTAAAATATTCTTCTCGACTTTTAATAAAAGTCTCCCCAATGGCTGATATTACAAAAACTTTAAATCAACTTGGAGAATGCAGTAAAGTTTTAGTTGTTTCTGTTTATAACGAATGCAAGGAACTGCTTTTTTATATAGATATAAATGATTATTCATTAAATACGGAAAATGTTCCCATAGAGGCGTGGAATTTAACTAAGTCAGGCAACTGGCAAACCCTCAGTTTTAGTATTAAAGAAGAGAAGAGCACCGATATAGAATTTCAAAATCCATCCTCAGGTCAGTTTCTTTACGAACCTAATACTTCAATAATTAAAGCCGGAGGGTTTAAGATTACAGCAAAGAGGTTCTCTCTTTCCAAGATATCAGTTAATTCTCATCTCTATCTTTCTGATGAATATACAGCAGATTTTCAGGGAAGAGTATTTAATATTCTCGAAATATTCAATTTTGACAAAAGAGATATTAAAAAGATAACCAATTCATATCCTAAAGCCTCTGTAGCTGTAAGGAACTTTCCTCTGAGTGCTCAGGAACTCAGGGAGCGTCTTAAAATTGAAGAGGGAGATGAGTTCTTCCTTTTTGGTACTCATCTCCCTAACAATCAACGCAAAATTATTATTTGCAAAAAGCTTGATCAGCTCTCTATTTTCTCTCCGTTTGAGTCAAACCAGATCACTTGAAGTATCTGATTATCTGACGACTCTTTCAGTTTCAATGTGCATTTATACTTCATTGCTAGTTTAAATCTTAAACTGGCAAAACCCTTGGTCAGATAAGCTCCAAGTATTGGATTAACTTTTATCATAAGGGATTTGTGTCCTTTTTCTTTTACAAAATAGGCTAACTGCCTTTCAATAGTCTCATCTATCAGGAGTGATGATGAAATTTTTCCGGTCCCATTGCAAGATGGACAACTTTCTGAGGTATTAATCTCCATTGCCGGTCTAACCCTCTGGCGGGTAATCTGCATAAGACCAAATTTTGTAATAGGGAGAATATTGTGTTTAGCCCTGTCATTCTGCATTAGAGACTGCATATGCTTAAACAACTTAATTTTATTCTCATTACTATCCATATCGATAAAATCGATAATGATAATTCCTCCCATATCCCTTAGCCTTAGCTGGCGTGCAATCTCTTCTGCCGCATTCATATTGACATCAAATGCGTTTTGTTCCTGATCTGCACCTGACTTAGCGCGAATTCCGCTATTTACATCTATTACATGCAGGGCTTCAGTGTGCTCAATGATTAAATATGCACCTTGCCTGATTGTAATTACTTTTCCAAAAGAGCCTCTGATTTGTTTTGTAACATCAAAATTATCAAATATCGGAAGAGAGCCTTTGTATAATTTTACAATCTTCTCGTGCTCTGGAGCAATTATTGAAATGTAACCTTTTACCTCTTCGTAAATAGACTCATCATTTACATATATATTACTAAACGAATCACTCAGAAGATCCCTCAAAATTGTAGTTGTTCTGCTGTTTTCGGTGAAAAGGAGCTGAGGAGCACTCCCCTTGGCCAATTTTACCCATGAATCTTCCCACTTTTTTATGAGAGATTTCAACTCACCATCAAGTACCGCAGCCTTTTTACCCTCTGCGGCTGTTCTGATAATCACACCAAAATTTGGTGGTAAAATACTATAAACCAAACGCTCTAACCTCTTTTTCTCCTCTTTGGAAGTGATTTTTTGGGATATGCTTACTTTATCGGAAAATGGCATTAATACCATATTCCGTCCAGCAATCGATATCTCAGAGGTTAATCTTGAGCCTTTGGTAGAAATAGGTTCCTTTACAATTTGTGCAACTATAAGCTGCCCGGGCTTAAGAATATCTGCAATTTTACCCTCTTTTTCGAGTATATCTCCAAGCTTAACACTTGAAAATAACTCACTGTGAGATAGCTTACTCTGGCCAATATGCCGTGTAAACCAATCCAAAGCCTTAAAGGCCATACCTAAATCAAGGTAATGGATAAACGCATCTTTGTTGTCTCCAATATCAACAAATGCCGCGTTTAACGCAGGCATTATTCTCTTAACCCTTCCCAGGTAAACATCTCCTACCGAGTAGTGACCATTGTTCTGCTCCTTATTAAGCTCCATGAGCCTATGATTTTCAAGAAGAGCAATCGAAACTTCGGTGGTGTTTACATCAATAATAAGATCTTTCTCCATCGACCATTCTTAAATAAATAAATCTAAAGCAAATCAATTGATTTGCTTTAGATTATCACGCACTCTAGACTAAAAAAGCAACTCTATTTTTTCTTTTTGTGCCTGTTTTTACGCAGACGCTTTTTGCGCTTGTGAGTAGCCATTTTGTGTCTTTTCCTTTTCTTTCCGCTTGGCATAATTGTTTATTTTTTACTTACTAAAGTAATATTACTTTACATTGTTCTTAACCTTGTTCATAAAAACCTTTGCAGGTTTGAACGAAGGAATGAAGTGCTCAGGAATAACAAGAGTTGTGTTTTTTGAAATGTTTCTAGCAGTTTTCTTTGCACGTTTCTTAACAATGAAACTTCCAAATCCACGTAGATAAACATTTTTCTCTTTTGAAAGAGAATCTTTTACACTGTCCATAAAGCTTTCAATAACATTCTGTACAGCGATTTTTTCCATTCCGGTTGCTTTTGCAACTTCGTTAACGATATCCGCTTTTGTCATAATAATTAAATAAATTAAAGGGTTAGTCAATTTTTTGACGAACAAAATTACTATTATTTTATTGATTTACGCAAACTTTGGGGATTTTTTTTGCTTTTTGCACCAAAACATCAATATTGCTTGTCATTTTTTTATTATATTATGGTGTAATCAATTACATCTTCAGCAAAAATAGTACCATTAAAGGAACTTGGCATAGAGATTGACACATTATATTAATGCGAAATTGTACCTTTACTAAGGATAATTCTCGTGACAAATTGACATAAACCAGTAACCATTATATGAAATTTAAAGATTTGATATTTCAGCAATCCATGGGAGATGATGTAAATATAATACCGGTAATGAGTTTTGAAGGCAATCAGGAGATTCGTGATATTAATATGCCTGACACTCTTCCAATACTGGCATTAAGAAATGCTGTTCTCTTTCCGGATACTATTATACCAATTACAGTGGGACGGGAAAAATCGGTTAAACTAGTAAGAGATGTATATAGTAAAGATAAAATTCTTGGAGCGGTAGCCCAGAAAGATGCAAGAGTAGAGGACCCCTCTCCGGAAGACCTTTTTGAGACAGGAACACTTGCACGAATTATTAAGATAATTGAGATGCCTGATGGAGGGACTACAATTATTCTGCAGGGGATAAAGAGATTTAAAATTCTTGATATACTTTTTACTAAACCCTATTTTACTGCAAGCGTTAAATATCTGGAAGAGGAGATTAGTAAGCGTGCCTCAAAAGAGCTTGATGCTATTGCCAGTTCAATCAAGGACAATGCCCTTCAGATTATCAAACTCTCACCCAATCTTCCTCAGGAGGCTGCATTTGCAATAAAGAATATTGAGGGACATAGTTTTCTTGTCAATTTTATTGCATCAAGTATGGAGATTGAAAATCCGCTTGACAAAATGTCGCTTCTCAGGGAAAATAAGCTCAAACAGAGGGCACTTAAACTTCTTGAACTTTTAAATAAACATATTGATCTGCTGAAAATTAAAGACGATATTCAACAAAAAGTAAGGACCGAGATTGATCAGCAACAAAGAGAGTACTATCTTAACAATCAACTCAAAACAATTCAGGAGGAGCTGGGTATAAACAATAATATTCAGGAGTTCAATGATCTCAGACAGATGGCAAAAGATAAACTCTGGCCTAAATATGTTGCTGAGACTTTTGATAAAGAGTTGCAAAAACTTGAACGAACAAATCCCAACTCTCCAGATTACAACATTCAGCTCTCTTATGTAAAGTTCCTGATTGAACTTCCCTGGAATGAGACAAGCCAGGATAATCTGGACCTGCCACATGCAAAAAAGATACTGGATCAGGATCACTTTGGCCTGGAACAGGTAAAAGAGAGAATTATTGAGCACCTTGCTGTGCTCAAGCTTAAAGGTGATATGAAGTCACCAATCCTTTGCCTTTATGGCCCTCCGGGAGTAGGCAAAACCTCTCTCGGTAAATCTATAGCAAAGGCACTCGGAAGAAAATACGGGAGAATCTCTCTTGGAGGTCTACACGATGAATCTGAAATAAGAGGACACAGAAGAACCTATATAGGAGCTATGCCGGGCAGAATTATTAATGCAATTAAAAAATCCGGCACATCAAATCCCCTTATTGTATTAGACGAAATTGACAAAGTAAGCAGTGACTTCAGAGGAGATCCTGCATCTGCTTTACTTGAGGTATTGGACCCGGAGCAAAATACTACATTCCATGATAACTATCTGGATTTGGATTATGACTTGTCAAAAGTACTATTCCTTACAACTGCCAACAATATCCAGTCAATTCATCCAGCCTTAAGGGACAGAATGGAGATGATAAATGTAAGTGGCTATCTTGCTGAAGAGAAGAGATATATTGCTAAGGATCACCTATTGCCAAAACAGCGGGAGTCACATGGTCTCACTAAAGATCAGTTAAAAATTAGCAGTAAAGGACTTGATACCATAATTGATGAATATACAAGAGAATCCGGAGTTAGAGGTCTTGATAAACAGATTGCAAAGATTGCACGGGTTACAGCAAAGAAGATTGCATTTAACGAGGAGCTCTCACCAATTTTAGGATCTGCTGAGGTCAGGGAGATTCTGGGTATCCCAACAAATCAACATGATATGCAAAAAGGGAACGAAGCGCCTGGTGTTGTAACTGGATTAGCCTGGACACAAAACGGCGGAGAGATTCTCTTTATTGAATGCAGCACAAGTAAAGGCAAAGGAAATCTTTCCTCTACAGGTAATCTTGGTGATGTAATGAAGGAGTCTTCGGTAATTGCCTATCAGTATCTGAAGTCACATCCGGATCTGCTTGGAATGACTCACAAAGAGTTTATAGAGAGAGATCTTCACATCCATGTACCTGAAGGTGCCATCCCTAAAGATGGACCTTCTGCAGGCATAACAATGGTCAGTGCAATGGCCTCTGCCCTTATGAAGAAAAAGACCCGGAGCGGGATTGCAATGACTGGTGAAATAACATTAAGAGGCAGACTCCTTCCGGTAGGTGGAATAAAAGAGAAGATACTTGCGGCAAAAAGGGCCGGGATAAAAACTATTCTGCTTTCTGAGGAGAACGAAAAAGATATCAAGGAGATAAAAGAGATCTATATAAAAGGTTTAGAATTTAAATTTTTCAAGACTATACAAGAGGTTCTTGATTTCATATTCGTTTAAAATGTATGTAAAGATTGAAAATTCCTGGGCAGAGGCTCTTAAAGATGAATTTGAAAAAGAGTACTTCCAAAAAATTACTTCATACCTGAAGCATGAAATTGCTTCAGGTATTGTTGTTTACCCTAAGGGGGGGAATATTTTTAAGGCTTTTGATTCCACCCCGCTGAACAGGGTTAAGGTGGTAATATTGGGGCAGGACCCATATCACGGAGAGGGACAGGCTCACGGTTTATCATTTTCAGTTCAGGAGGGAGTTCATCAACCTCCTTCACTACAGAATATTTTTAAAGAGCTTAGGGATGATTTAGGGATACCTCTACCAAATACCGGTAATCTGGAATTATGGGCCCAAAGAGGCGTATTTCTGCTTAATTCTGTATTAACAGTAAGAGCAGGATTACCTGCATCCCACTCAAAAATTGGATGGTCTCTTTTCACAGACAGGGTCATCAGTATTTTGTCTGAGAAAAGAGAGGGAGTGGTTTTTATGCTTTGGGGCAATTATGCAAGAAGTAAAAGAGAGCTAATTGATCATAATAAACATCTGGTACTTGAAGCTGCTCACCCTTCACCACTGGCCAGAGGAGCATTTTTCGGATGCAGACATTTTTCTAAAGCAAATGAGTACCTTATTGCTAAAGGTAAAGATCCTGTGAACTGGAGTCTCTAGCAAAAAATCACTCTCTCTCTCCAAAAATACTGGTACCTATTCTTACAATGGTACTCCCCTCCTCTGCAGCAATTCTGTAATCCCCTGACATCCCCATGGATATTTCACAAAACTCGGCATCATCTAAAAAGTACTTACTTTTTAACCTTTCAAATGTAGATTTTAATCGGCTGAACTCATCTCTGACTTTGTCAGAATTCTCTGTCAATGAGGCCATTCCCATTACACCCCTGAGCTTGATATTGCCAAATCCCAGAGCTAATTCAATAGCCTCATCCATCTCTGAATCAGAGAAACCCTGTTTGGAATCCTCGTCAGATATGTGCTGCTGAATAAGAATAGAGGGTTCTAATCCTCTTTTTGTTGCCTCTTTAGAAATTTCAGAAATTAGTTTAAAGCTATCGACAGAGTGTATCAAATATACTTTATCAATAATCATCTTGATCTTATTTGACTGGAGACGCCCAATAAAATGCCATCTGATATCTGTGGGTAATCGCTCCATTTTTGCCGAAAGTTCCTGTGGCCTGTTCTCACCAAAATCCCTTTGACCTGCATTGTAAGCCTCTAATATAAGGTTATCAGGTTTAAATTTGGAAACTGCCACCAACTTAATTGTTGACGGCAGCTCCTCTCTAAAGTATTTTATATTATTCTCTACGCTCACTTTTTCCCTTTTATTTGTTGTTGCTGAGCTTTGTATGCTGCATCAAGTCTCTCCTGAAATTTTGACTTTTTCTTTGGTTGGGCAGCCTTTTCCTTAAGTTTTGCATATATTTTCTCCTCATCCACAAAGAACTTTCTTATTGCCCAGGTTTGAATCATTGTAATAAGATTTGAAAGCAAGTAGTAATAACTTAGTCCGCTTGAGAAGTTATTTCCCAGAAAAAGTAAAAACAGAGGCATAAAATACAGTGTCATATACTTCATCCCTGCCATTTGAGGGCCAGAATTCATCTGGTCTATGTTCATCCTGGAGTAAAAGAAAGTTGAAACAGCCATCAATAAAGCGAAAAGACTAAGGTGATCCCCAAAAAGAGGTATTGTAAAACCAAAATCAAGTATTGAATCGTATGTACTTAAATCCTTTGCCCACAAAAAGCCCTCCTGCCTTAACTCAAATGAAGCAGGGAAGAACCGGAACATCGCAAACAATATTGGAAACTGAAGCAGCATCGGAAGACATCCACCAAACATACTCACCCCTGTCTTACTGTAGAGAGCCATAGTCTCCTGCTGCTTCTTCATTGCATCCTCGCTCTTAGGATACTTAGCGCTGATTTTATCTATCTCAGGCTTGAGGACTCTCATTTTCGCAGATGAGATATATGACTTGAATGTCAGCGGAGATATTACCAGCTTAATGAGTAATGTTAGTATAAAAATAATCAGACCGTAATTACCAATGAATCTGCCAAGAAAATCGAATACTGTAATGATTATATATCGATTTATCCATCCAATAAGCCATCCACCCAGTGGAACAATCTTCTCAAATCCCTTATCGTATGATTTTAAAGTTTTGAAGTGGTTAGGGCCAAAATAGAGACTTAGAGGTACTGAGACTTCATCTCCTTCAGAGTATGGAATTTGCATATGAGACTCACATCTCATCAAGGTATTGTCAGGGTCTCCCTCCGGAACAAACAGGTAGTTCATTCTTGCATTACTAAAGCTATTTTCTGCAACAAGAATAGCTGAGAAAAACTGCTGCTGGAAAGCAACCCATTCAACCTTTGTTCTTATATCCTCTTCCGATTCATCCTTTCTAAGGCCAAGATCCTCTACTCCATTAACATTTGGAAATTTGTACACAATCGTAGAGTAGTTCTTTTCATTGTCATACCCCTTCTCAAGTCTTGGAATGTCCATTCTCCAAAACAGGTCCAGAGATGTTACATTTCTTGCAATCAAGCTCTTCATCCCAACAAATTTGACATCGAGTGATATCATATAACTATCTTCAGGGAGAGTATATTTGTATTGAATGAATGCAGAAGAATCCAGATGGAGTCTGTATGTAAGAGATGTATCGTCTCTCTCAGTCAAATCAAACGAGAATTTGTCGGTATGAATTTCTTGTCCTGCAAAAACGCTGATGGACAAGTTTCCAGACCTCTCTCTCAGGAGTACCAAATCTTGTTTATCATGAGTTGTAAAACCCTTTATAGTTGCTTTGTATGGCTGAGCTCCCAAGCTGGAAAAGTCAACATTGATCTTATCATTCTGAAGGGTGGCAAATGTCTCCTCATTTGTACTGGCTTTGATAAGCATTGAGTCTTTGTATGGAGATGCATTTACAGGAGATATGCCTGTAGCAGTATCGCTTAAGACAATTGTGTCAGAAAGCTCATCTGTTTGAGTATGTGAACTTACATTTGCAGAATCAGCTATGTTTTGCAGCTGAGTCTGATCGCCCATTATTTTTGAGTTATACCAGCTGAAAGCAATAAGTATGACTCCTATTATTACGAAGCCAAGAATGGAATTTTTGTTCATCGTGAAATTTTACTCCTGTTGGTTGTCAATTACTTTAATCTTCTCCTCTATCTGTGCAAGCTCCTCTTTTGCCCGGGCAATTTTCTTGTCAAGCTCCAGCAGCAAAGCATCTGCATTTTTAGATTTTGCAAAGAATCCCATATTATTCTCCCAAACTGCAATATCATTTTCCATCAGACGGAATTTCTGAACCAGCTTGTCTCTTTCGCTTCTTATACCTCTGTCACCTCTTCCGGAATTTTGAAGCTCCTTAATATGTTTCTTATACCTGTCTATCTTATGTTCATTTTCAGAAGATCTTATATCAGCAAATTTTGTGTCAATTGCATGTCTGTAAGCCGCCTGAACCCTCTCCTTCTCTTTGATGGGTACAAATCCTATTTCAGACCATCTTGTCTGAAAATCCTTAAGAGCATCAATATTTTCAGATGTCTTAGTGTCAAATTTATAGTCATTTATCTCCTGAATAAGGTCAAGTTTCTTCTTTAGATTTTCATCATATGATTCATCTACAGAGCTGAAATGTTTTGATTTATTTGCAAAAAACTCATCGCAGGCAGCACGGAATCTTTTCCATACTACATCAGATTGTTTTCTGGCAACAGGTCCAATCTCCTTCCACCTCTTCTGAAGATTAATTAACTGATCTGTAGTCTTCTTCCAGTCGCTACTATCTTTAAGAGCTTCAGCCTGCTCACAAAGAGCAATTTTCTTATCCAGATTATCCTGCATCTGAACCTTAAAGCTGGAGTAAAACTCTCTTTTTGCATCGTAAAACTTATCGCAGGCAGCACGGAACCTGTCATATATCTTTTGGTTCTCTTTTCTTGAAGCAAAACCAATATTTTTCCACTCTGTCTGAAGGGTCTCTATCTGTTTTGAGAGGCTGTTCCAGTCTTTTCCATCAACATTTTCCATAACAGCAATAGCCTCTGCCTTTTCGCAAATTTCTGCCTTCAATTCAAGGTTGTGCTTCTGGTCCTCTTTAAGCCTTTCGAAAAATTCCTGTTGTCTTTTATTAATGGCCGATGTAGCCTTTTTAAACCTCTCCCATATCTCCTCTCTCAACTCCTTTGGAACCGGACCTAACTCTCTCCACTCTTCGTGAAGCTTCTGTAGCTTTCTGAACGCCTCAACTACATTATTGTCATTAATTAGCTCTTCGGCTTTTGAGCATAACTCAATTTTTATTTCAAGATTCTTTTTTAAATCAAGATCTCTCAATTCATTATTGATTTTTACGAAATCGTAAAATTTCTCAATACTAAACTGATAACTTTCCCATACATCTTTGTTTGCAGACTGAGGAACCGGACCGGTTGCCTTCCACCTGTTTTGAAGCTCCCTAAAAGCAGGGAATGTATGATTAAGATCCTCTTGTTTTTCTAACAAGGATTTAAGTTCATCAATTATCTCAAGCTTAATCTTAAGATTCTCCTCTTTCTGCTTTTCAATGTTAAGGATAAAAGAGGATCTCATAGTCTTGTAATTCTGATACAACTCCTTAAAGCCTCTCTCGAGTTCAGCAAAAGGATTGTTGGAAACCAGATTCTCCTCACCCTCCTCTTCTGAGACTTCAGGAGAGTCAGACGGAGGTAAAAAGCCGGCTGCAATCTTTTCTCTTTTAAGGACTTTATAAAAAGCTGCCTTAATTATGTCTGCATTTTTGTAGAGCTCCTGCTGGTCTCCTCTTTCAAGCATCTGTTGAAAAATCTCAACGATCTCCATCAGACTCTTTGCAGAATAATCATGATAATCAGATACAGATTCCTCCTGTGTGATTTCAGTAAGGTTCTCTTCGCCTATTTGCTCGTTAAGAGCAGATGTGTTCAATTCCTGGTTCATTATTACAAGACTATTATGTTTAATAACCCGCAAATATAAAAAAAAATTTGCCAACGCGGTGATTTATGTAAATTTGCGACATGATACGAATTGATATATTATCTGTAGTACCGGAACTGCTTATAAGTCCGCTGGGTCACTCTATAGTTAAAAGAGCAGCAGACAAAGGTTTAGCACAAATCGTTGTCCACGATATCAGAAATTACGGGAAAGGAAATTACAGACAAGTTGATGACTACCCTTTTGGAGGAGAGGCAGGAATGGTTCTTATGATAGAACCTATTTTCAGATTAATATCAGATCTTAAATCTCAGCGGGAATACGACGAAATCATTTTTATGACACCGGACGGAGATTTGTTAGATCAGCCAATTGCCAATAAATTATCATGCAAGTCAAATTTAATTATCATTTGCGGCCATTATAAGGGAATTGATCACAGAATAAGAGAACATTTGGTTACAATGGAGATTTCAATTGGAAACTATGTTCTCAGCGGAGGAGAGATCCCCGCTGCTGTACTGGTTGACTCAATAGTAAGGTTAATTCCGGGTGCAATTGGTGATGAAATGTCTGCTCTAAGTGATTCATTTCAGGATGAGTTACTTGCACCTCCCGTTTATACAAGGCCAGCTCTATTTAACGGTTGGAGCGTTCCTGAAATATTACTCTCCGGAAATCCTAAACTAATTGAAGCCTGGAAAGAGGAACAATCTGTCGAAAGGACAAAAAAACTTCGCCCCTCATTACTGAAGGGCGAAAAAGATTAATCAGAATAGGTTTGTGAATTAAAATCCAAATTCATCCACCACTACTTTCTCCTGTTTTTCTACTTTTGGCTTATCAGCCAATTTATGAACTGCTCTTGGTTCAACTATCATGGCCTTCTCAGCTGCAGGGCAAACATACTCACAACCTCCGCAACCAATACAGATATCTCTGTCAACAACCGGAATGGTAAGACCCTCATCATTGTATGCAACCATTGTGATTGCTTTTGTTGGACAGTGTTCATCACACGCTCCGCAAGCAGTGTTATCGGTTACTACAATACACTTCTCCTTATAGAATCTAACCTGCCCTATCTGAGTCAGCTTTTTCTCCTCAAGAGACTGAGGGATAAGTGCCCCGTTTGGACAAACCTGAGCACACACATTACAATCATAACCACAGAAATGCTTTTCAAAACTCAAGACAGGCATCAATAAACCGTCAAAACCGTATTCTCCGGTTGCGGGCTTGATAATTCCGTTTGGACAGGCCGACACACAAGCCTGACAGGCAGTACAGTTACTTTTTAAATTCTTCACACTTATTGCACCTGGAGGAGCAATGCCATTTTCGCTTTCGTGAGGAATAGAAGAGCTCTTCCTTCCAATGGCCCTTGCAGCAACAAAAGAGCCGAGAAGTCCCATTGTCAGCAGGGCCTCTCTCCTTCCGGCTACGACTCTCTTTTCATTCTCGGATTTTATGCCCCATACTAATTTATATGAAATAGCATTTCTCTTACAAACTGTCATACAGTTAAAGCAGGTCACACATCTTGAAATATCAATATTTCCATTTTCTATATCAATGCACTCAGATTTGCAATTTGACACACAAAGTTTGCATTTGTTACAATTATCAATATTAATTACAGGTCTGAATGCAGAAAATTTAGATATAAAACCAAGTGTTGTTCCAACCGGACATACTGAATTACAGTATAACCTACCTCTGAATGCACTCATAAAAATTACAATAAGAAGAAAGAAGAGTGCGAAAAAGAATGAAATTGCTATAAACTGGGAATAACTTCTGAAGAAAATAGTGTCAGGAAAAACAGAAGAGAGAATATTATGAATGAATTGCTCGCTCCTGCTTATAATTTCTGAAGAGATTTTTCCATAATTTGAGTATGGATCAAGTAGCGAAATTACAAATGATGATCCAAACAGAAGAGGAATTGCAGCAACAAATAGAAAGGAGTATCTGAGAATGGTATTAGCCTTGGAGAATCTGAATCTTCTGTTTTTTCTGCTTCTGAACAGAGAGGAGATTCGCCATACAGAATCCTGCAATGTCCCTAATGGACAAATTGTTGAGCAGTACAATCTGCCAAATAAAAGCGACATCAGAACTAATAAAGCCAGGATTATTGCTGATCCTGTAAATACTCCAAGCAAAGCAGGAATAAATTGATATTTAAGCAGAGACGAGAAGAAAAAATTATCTCTGTTTGAAAAGAAAAGGAAAGCAAGGGTGATTAATACTGTTATTGTCAGTGACACAATCACCCTCCCCCGTTTTAACCACTTATACATTATTGTCAGATTTTAATTCTCTCAACTTTAATAGCATCCAGATTTGTAGTACCTATCTTAGCTTTTTCTGCTTTCTGAATATGGGAAACATCTTCAATTCTCATCTCTTTAAACTGATTGAAAAACCTAAGAGCAGCAGTATCTACAGCAACTATATCTGTTGAAAGGAAAAGTGCTTTAGCCAAAACCACATCCTCTGTTGTTTTCCCTTTAGGACCATTCTGTGTCATAATTCTGTATGCATCAACAATATTCAGAGATGGCATTTTTGAATAGGTAGAACAGTCTGCAATACATTGCTGAAGGTCATTTGCATGCCAGAATCGTCTGTCCCATACAATACCCATGAAATTCTTCATAGACATTGTCATCTTGGCTCCTCCGTGATTTTTCAAAACCGGAACATTTATCCACAAATCGCAATCTATAATAGACTCATGTATTTTAGCGCTTTTTAGTCTGACACCTCTTGGAAGAGATACCTCCCTGTAATATTTCTCGTCATGGGCAAATGCTATTTTAGCACCAGCAGCTTTAGCAGCAGCTTCTATACCACTATTCTTATAGCAAGCCTGCCACTCATCACATGTATGGTCAAAGACAACCACCTCTGAAGCTCCGGCAGATAGACAATCTTTTACAATTGCTGCAACCAGATCCGGATTAGTATTGGCAGCATACTCAGGTCTCTTGTCCCAGCCGATATTTGGCTTTACAACAACTTTATTACCTTTCTTGACAAATTTTGACATACCACCCATAGCAGAGATCCCCCTTTTGTACATCGCCACAGGTTCACCCCCCATAACTGCTACCAGGTCGTTTGATTGCTGAGCCTCTTTGCTTTCAGCTGCAAAAAGATTACCTGGCTTAAGTTGAACAGCCCCTGCGATACCTCCCAGAAGAGCCGATTTTAGAAAATTTCTCCTTTCCATATGTTCTGATTATTTAGACAAATATACCTTTTCACTTTTGCTCAAGCAAAAAATAAACTATATTAGAGCAAATTTTCATCTATGAGGGACAATATTTTCAAGAGAATTTGGAATTTTTACTACGAAGGGTTTAAAAATATGACCACACTTGGAAAAACTCTATGGATAATTATTGCAATCAAACTCTTCATAATGTTTTTTGTGCTGAAATTGTTTTTCTTCAAGTCAGATCTCAGGGAATATGACACAATAGAGGAGAAGAGCAATAAAGTAATAGAGAATTTGACTAATCCTAAATAATCTAAACTAATACCTTAAACCATGATTTTAGCTTCACTTGTTGATTTGTCAAGACTCCAGTTTGCCTTAACGGCAATGTACCACTGGATTTTTGTACCTCTCACCCTAGGGCTCGGGTTCATCATAGCAATTATGGAAACATACTATGTCAGAACCGGCAACGAATTTTGGAAAAGAACAGCAAAGTTCTGGATGAATATTTTTGCCGTAAATTTTGCCATAGGAGTAGCTACCGGCATCATCCTTGAGTTTCAATTCGGAACAAACTGGTCTAATTACTCCTGGTTTGTCGGTGATATTTTTGGAGCCCCACTTGCGATAGAGGGAATACTAGCCTTCTTTCTGGAGAGTACATTCTTTGCTGTAATGTTCTTTGGATGGAACAAAGTGAGTAAAAAAGCCCACTTAATTTCCACATATTTAGTAGCCATCGGCACAAACCTTTCTGCCCTGTGGATTCTGGTTGCAAATGCATGGATGCAATTTCCAACAGGAATGCAGTTTAATCCGGATACTGCCAGAAACGAAATGGTTGACTTCTGGTCAGTAGCCTTGTCTCCTGTAGCCATCAATAAATTTATTCATACCACAACAAACGGATATGTTCTTGCTGCTGTCTTTGTAATTGGAATTTCCGCCTGGTTTCTGATGAAAAAAAGGGAGGAGGAGTTTGCCAGGAAAAGCATTAAGATTTCTGCAATATTTGGTTTAATCTCCCTGATAATATTGATTTGGTCCGGAGACGGATCGGCTACACATGTTGCTAAAAAACAGCCTATGAAACTGGCTGCCATGGAGGGACTGTATAAAAGTCACAATGGAACTGCAATTGTTGCATTTGGGGTACTAAATCCTGGAAAGAAAATTGAGGATTATTACGATAATCCATTAAAATACCAGAACGAGAAGCCTTTCTGGATAAATATCTCTATACCTCAGGGGTTGTCACTGCTTGTAAACAGAAAAATGGACACATATGTTCCTGGGGTGGAGGATATTCTTGAGGGAGGATACATATATACAGATAGAAACGGCAATGAAAAGATTGCCCCTCCAGTTCAGGAGAGAATGGCTATGGGAAAACTGGCTATTGAAGGGCTTGCAGAGTACAGGAAGGCCAGTAAAGCCGGTGATGAAGAGGGAAAGGAGATCGCATACAAAAAGTTAATGGATAACTTTGACCACTTTGGTTATGGTTATATTGAAAAACCTGCTGATATAGTTCCCAATATTCCACTTACATTTTATGCTTTCCATATAATGGTAATTCTCGGAGGTTTCTTCCTCCTCTTCTTTGCCATAACAATATATATGGAATACAAGGGAATAATCGGGAAGCACAAATGGTACCACTGGCTGGCTCTGGCAAGTATACCACTCGTATATATATGCTCTCAGGCCGGGTGGGTCGTTGCAGAAGTTGGAAGACAGCCCTGGACAATTCAGGATCTGCTCCCGGTTAATGCGGCGGTCTCAGGGGTTAGTACCGGTTCTGTACAAACTACATTGATAATGTTTTTTGTTCTCTTTACAGTTTTGCTCATAGCTGAGATTGGTATTATGATAAAAGTAATTAAAAAAGGGCCAGGAGCCTGAAATCACAAAATCTAAAACGAAAAAACCATGATATACATACTACAACAATACTGGTGGATTATTGTGTCCCTTTTAGGTTCTCTGCTTGTATTTCTTATGTTTGTTCAGGGAGGTCAGTCTCTCCTGTTTGGAACAGCAAAGGAGAAAGATGAAAAGACCCTTCTGGTTAATGCACTTGGACACAAATGGGAACTTACTTTTACAACACTGGTAACATTTGGGGGTGCAATTTTTGCATCCTTTCCACTATACTATTCAACTAGCTTTGGAGGAGCATATTGGTTATGGATGGCTATCCTGTTCCTCTTTGTAATACAAGCAGTCTCTTTTGAATTCAGAAGTAAAGCAGGAAATCTGCTTGGTGCCCGCACATATGAAACTTTCCTTTTTCTGAATGGTACATTTGGAACAATATTACTTGGAGCTGCAGTTGGAATGTTCTTTTCAGGTGGTGCGTTTGTTATGAACAAGAGCAGTATTGCAGACACTTTCCAGCCAACAATATCCTACTGGGCAAACGGGTGGCATGGATTGGAGGCAATAACCAACCCTTTTAACCTCCTTCTGGGAATAGTTGTTTATCTTGCAGCAAGGACACTTGGACTAATGTATGTTATGATGCAGATCGATTCTGAATCTCTGAACAAAAAATGCAAAAGTCAGATTAAGATTACCGGTCCTGCATTTGTTCTGGGGTTTGTTGCCTTTTTGATTGCTCTCTTTACAATGACAGGGTATCATGTAACACCTGAAAATGGCTTAATTACTCCTGTAAGGTATAAATACTTCTTTAATATGATTGAACTTATCTGGCCGCTTGTAATGCTTCTTGCCGGTGTATTACTGGTTCTGTCCGGACTGGGATTGAATATATTTGGAAAAAAAGGCAGAAAGAGCAGTTTCTTTCTTACAGGCGGAGGAGTTGTACTTGCAGTCTGGAGCATTCTTATATGCGCTGCCTTTAATAATACAGCATTCTTCGTATCTACCGTTGATCCGCAGTATTCACTGACGCTTGCAAATAGTTCTTCCAGCGAATTTACTCTTAAAACAATGGCATATGCATCTCTGATGGTACCATTTGTATTTGGTTACATCTACTATGTATGGAGAGCAATGACCAAAGTAAAAATGAGTACGGAAGATCTTTCAAAACCAGACACTCACAAATATTAACGACCTGTAACAACCTCTCCTTTTGTATGATCATATTCAGATCCTGCAGTACTGTGAGGAATAGAGTAAACCAGTAACATAACAAGGGCAGCGATTATATACATATATTTTCTGCTGCCCTTTTTCCTGTTTAACAGCCAGGCAACAACCCATACTATAAAAGCAACTAATGTTTTATTATCTGTCAGATCCTCCCCAAATGGCCAGCCTGTCCAGTATGCATCAAAAGCATATTTTTGAACCATAGGGCCCAAAATCAACCCTCCTACACCCAATAATATTATAACTGCCAATGCATATCTCTCTATCCTGATTTTCTTAAAATATGCTGCTATCCCTGTAAAGTTTGAGAAGAGCATAGCAATAAACATGAACAAAATATGAGGGATCAAAACAGCTGCCGGAACAGGAGCCTTAAATCTCAGTATAACATCACCCTCTCCTATTAAAGTTTTGGTCTCTGAATCTGCTATTAATACAGAATACTTGATTTTTGAAGCGGCAGGCAGAGCCGGAACCTCAAAAGTAAACATATCATCCAATCTTGCAGCGACCAAAGTATCTGATTGCCAATCTCCAGGATAGAGAGAATATACCATCTCAAGAGATACATCCTGAGGGATATTTGAAATTTTTACGCTTAACGGAGAAGTTTTGTCTGTTGTTTTGTAATCACCGGAAGCCTCTTTATGTGTAAGAGTTGTCTCTGTACTTCTGAGGAGGAGTGCTGAACACTCAGCACCATTGTAATTAAAAGTAACATTTACAGGTTTTGTTGGGCCGGTTACTCTTTGAAAATAAACAGCAGATAATGTCACACAAATTGCTGCAATCCACAATAAAACTTTTTTCATAACTGTATCTCAAGTTTAATCAAATCCCCATCTCTTTCAATTTCAACAATAAGCTTTTCACCTTTTTTAAGTTCACCCAGCATTGCCATATATTCATAAATATTTAAGACTGGCTTATTATTCATCTTCTTTATAATATCTCCTGCTTTCATTCCAGCTTTATCAGCCGGTTTAGCATCGCTTACAGAACCGACTCTGAAGCCATCCCCCTTTTCATATGTAAAATCCGGGATTACCCCAAGGGTCACCTTGAAAGCAGCTCTGGACATAGTTGGAGGAGACTCAGTCTTTATATATTTTGGTGCTTCAGATGATGAAATAATAGTTATAACAGAGGCTACATACTCAGAAATTGAACCAATTCCATCAAAATTAATTAATTCTATATCATCATCAGGAGTATGATACTGTTTATGTACTCCAGTCGTAAGGTATAACACAGGAACCCCAACTGTATAAAAAGAAGAATGATCAGAGGGGCCAAATCCATCATTTGTCAGTGTCAGCACAAAGTCTCTCCCTTCATTTGCCTTTTTAACAATATCTGCGGCTTGAGCAAAAGTACCCACTCCACCAATCTGCAGCTTATTTTCCGATAGTCGTCCAACCATATCAAGGTTAATCATAAGATCTGGCAGAGTGCCCAATTTATTTAGCGTATCTGCAGCTGCTCTGGATCCGATAAGTCCCCTCTCTTCGGCTCCAAAAGCACCCACAATAATCCTCAGACCCAACGAGTCGGCATATGCCGATAGCAGCCTTCCTATTTCCATTGCTCCCGCAACTCCACTTGCATTATCGTCGGCACCATTATGAACGGCCATCTCTTTTGGTTTCATGCTTCCGGAACCGGCTCCCCCCATTCCCAGGTGGTCAAAATGGGCACCTACTATAACAGTCAAAGGGGCATCCTCTTTTCCGTAACTCATTAAAACATTATATGAATCTCCCTGAACTGCATTCGTAACTGTCTTAATATCCACATATTTACCAGATTTAGTTATGAGATCCGAATATACTTCATCAGATATCTGAAGCACCGGAATTGAGAGAGCTGTTGTTCCTCCAATTCTTGAATCAGAGATAGGCTCACCTGTGTTAACAAGCAATGCAGAAATCCCCCGGGATTTAAACATTGCAGCCAGTAATGGTATGCTATCCTGAGAGGTCTTGATGATAAGAACAGGATTGGGATGTTTTTCAGGATTACCGGATGGGTAAGTACATACACCATTTAGACTAAAAGATGGAGATTGTGGAAGAACTTTATAGTCCTTCCACTCTATGTACTTAATATTATCAGCAATAAGGTGAGAACCATATCCAACCTCTCTGTAAAAAGTAAGATTAAAGGGGACCAAAGGATTTTCACCCACTAAAGGCTTAAAGCCATAATCAGACAAGGTTTCAGCAATAAACTCTGCCGATTTCCTATCCTCGGCAGAGCCAGTCTCTCGTCCCTTCATTCTGTCATCAGCCAGATGGATTAAATTCTTTCTTACCTCATCAATATTATTAACAAATTTTTGAGAATATAAATTTTCAGCAAAAAAAAGTGAGAGAATAACACTCAGATATACAGGTAGTTTTTTCATTAAGTTTAAAATAATCTATTACAAAACTAACTTTTTTTTGGTAGAAAGAAAAAACCAATTACATTTGCAGTGCACTACTTCACTAATACACCAAGACGAAAGAAAAACCAAATAATGATGGTAACAATTGATAATCTTCAGTTTAATTATTCAAAACACATTGTATTCAATGATGTTTCAATGAAACTAGAGGCAGGAAAGATATACGGCCTGCTAGGTCAGAACGGAGTTGGGAAAACTACTTTGCTCAAAATAATGAGCGGTTTACTAAAACTTAAAAGCGGAAGCTGCAGAGTTAACGGTTATAATCCCTATCTCAGAGAACCGGGTTTTTTAGGAGAGCTCTTTTACATTCCGGAAGATTTTATGGGTCCGGATCTGGTTGTTAATAAATTTGCCAGGCTAAGAGGAGAGTTTTATCCTAACTACGATCATAATAAATTCAGCAGACTAATGACTGAATTTGAAGTTAACGGAAACAGCAAGTTTACAAAACTCTCGTTTGGTCAGCAGAAAAAAGCAATCATTGCGTTTGCTCTCTCTACCAACACCAAACTTATTCTTATGGATGAACCGAGCAACGGACTGGACATCCCTTCCAAGGCCCAGCTAAGAAGAGTTATCTCACAAGCATCTACAGATGAGACCTGTATCGTTATCTCTACACATCAGGTAAGAGATCTTGAAAATCTTATTGATCCGATAATTATTCTGGACAGAAATGGAGTACTACTAAATGCATCAATAGATGAAATAAGTCAGAAATTGTGTTTTGAATTCAGTCCAACTGCCTCAGAAAATGCAATCTACAGTGAGCAAACATTAGGCGGATTTATCAATGTTAACAGAAATATCACTGGACGAGAATGCAAGGTTAATATTGAGGCTTTATTCAATTCTGTGTTGCAAAACAGAGAACTAATCAAGGATATTTTTAAAAAATAAAAAGAGATGAAAGAGTTTTTTAATATAAACAGATTTTTTAAACTGGTTCAGAAGGAGTCCTCTGAGAGATTTCATATGTCGCTAAAGATTGCTGCAATTTTCGGAGCACTTCTGGCAGGATACTGGCTCAGTATTATTGTGTTCAGCTATGGGGAATCAACATCAATTGCGAGTAGCAGAGCAAGTTTCATATTTTTTGCTGCAATGTTGTCAATGCTTATTGCCCCTTTTAATTTGTATAAAAGTTACAATCACAAGAAAGGTGGTATAGACTATGTACTACTTCCGGCCTCTGTAATGGAGAAATACCTCAGTATGCTAATTAACTGTGTAATACTTCTTCCTGTTTTCACTTTTTGTACTGTTTTATTAACAGATACAATTATTACAACTGTAACACCTCAGATATTCAATGGTTATGCAATTTCCAGCTTAAATCTTGGAGAAAAATTTGCCAAGGGATATGCAGAGGCGCTTATAATGCAGCTAGGATTCATTTACTGTAATCTTCTTTTCAGAAAATATAAAGTAACCAAAACCCTGCTCTCGACAATAGGGCTATACATAGTATTTGCCATGACACTGGTATTTCTGGTCACAGTGGTTTTTAAAGAGGATTTCCTGATTATGGAGAAGATGAATATCAATATCAGCATAGATAAAATCAGTGATATATCTAAACTGGAAGAATTTGGTAACTTCTCCGCTCTCTTTAAAACTTTGTACTATACAAGTCAGATATTCTTTTACGGTGTACTCCCTGCCTGGTTCTTATTTGGATCATACCACAGGATGAAAACTCTCCAATACTAACTATTATGGAATTTAACGAACACAAACCGATATATCTTCAGATTTCCGATACCATTTGTGATCTAATTCTCACAAATGAGTGGAATGAGGAGGAGAGAATACCATCCGTAAGGGAATATGGAGGGATTCTGGGGGTCAATCCCAATACAATTATGAGAACATACGACCATCTGCAGGAGGCAGAGATTATTTACAATAAAAGAGGAGTTGGATATTTTGTTAAAACTGGTGCAAAAGAACAGATTATCACAATTCAAAGAGAGCAATTTATTCAGGAGGAGTTACCAAAAATTAAGCGCAGACTTGAACTTCTTGGATTAAATCCAACTGAAATATTCTGATTATTATAAAGATTTCTTGATTTTTTTCGTGAAGAGTGCAACTAATCAAGCTTAGTCTTCGTCTAAAGGTGTGAATAATATATTATGCTTTACAATGTATTCAATTTTCACAACAACTATGTATAACAAATTTCTTTCGGTTTTATTGATCTTAATGATCTCAATCAGCGCAACAGCTGCAAAAAACAACGGTATTATCACAGGTAAAGTCTCTGAAAAGGGGAATGGCTCTCCTTTATCATTTGCGACAATAAGCATTCAGGACAAAGAGAACAAAATCCTGGGGGGTGCTACATCTGGTGATGATGGTAAATTTCTTATAGACAAAGTGATCTATGGTGAATGTAAAATAAAGGTATCTTTCATAGGTTTCAGAGATACAACATTTACAGTTAATATCAATCAAAGCTCAAATACTGTAGATCTTGGTGAGATAAAGTTAGCAAGCAACTCAGTAACACTATCTTCAGCTATTGTTACTGCAAAAGTTCCGGTTATTGAGCAAAAACTTGATAAAATAATTTTCAATGTTTCAGAAGCAGTCTCTACACAGGGGAGCAATGCCCTTGATATTTTGAGAAAGGCTCCGGGTGTAAGTATTGACCCGGATGGCAATATCCTTCTCAACGGATCTGCGGTTCAGATTTGGATAGATGGAAGGCCCTCAAATATGACTGGTCAGCAGCTGGATATGCTTTTAAGCGGAACAGATGCTGCAACTATTGATAAAATTGAGATCCTTGCTCACCCATCTGCAAAATATGATGCTTCAGGTTCAGGTGGTATCATTAATATCAGGACAAAAAAGAATTTCGTTAAAGGGATTAACGGATTTGTAAAGGCCGGATACTCAGCCTCTCCATATTACAGTAAAAACTATGATGGAGTTGATGGAACTCTTAATCTCAACTACAGAGGTGAAAAGACAAATACATCTTTGTCGTACAGCCCAAGATTCGGAGAGAGGTTCAATGACTTTTATTCAACAACAGATATGGGAGGAGGCCTTATTTTGGATGGTTCAACAAAATCAGATGTTGCACAGAGATATCATAATCTGAGGCTTAGCAGCGATTTCTTTATCAACAAAAAGAATGTTGTAGGAGTAATTATATCAGGTCTTGACAGATCCGGTGAAGATATTACTGATGACAACATAACCGGAAACACTTTATTCAGGAACGGACAGATTATTGAGAAGACAGCAACTTCAATAGATAATTCAGATATGTTCAGAACATGGTCAGGGAACATTAACTACACCCATACAATTAAAGATGGTCAGGAGTTTACTCTTAACGCAGACTACGGCAGATATAAAACAGGTCAGTACAGCTTCCAGGAGAATCTTTTTACAGATAACAGCGGCCTTCCAACAAGAGAAGCAAATATATTCAGAAGCAACTCAGACCAGGTTATTGAGATTATCTCAGCAAAAGCAGATTATGAGCAAATAATGTTCAAAAATTATAAACTGGAGGCAGGGGCAAAATTTGCCAGAAGTCTTACTGACAACAACCTGCTCAGAGAGGATAAAATTGATGGTATATGGAGTCCTAATCAAAACCTGAGCAGTATATTCGGGTACACAGAAAACATCTCTGCTGCTTATGTTTCAGTTGCACGGCAATTTGGCCCTAAATGGAGCCTTAAAGCGGGTCTGAGAGGAGAGATGACAGATGCAACAGGTAACTGGACAAGTGCAGATACAACCACTCATAAAACTTACACAGACCTCTTCCCTACCCTTTTTGTAGGATACACTCCAAACAAAGATTTCAGATTTGGACTCTCTTACACAAAAAGGGTTAACAGACCAAGATTCTTTCAACTTAATCCATTCAGAATTTATGTTGATGCAAACAGTGCTGTTGAGGGAAATCCGGAACTTATGCCTCAGTACAGCCATATGATGGGTCTTACGCTAGGTTATAAACAACACTATTCAATAAATCTTGTCGGACAGATAAACGAAGGTGTAATTATTCAGAATCCATACTTTAATCCGGAGACTGGTGAGAAATTATTAATATGGCAAAACTTTGGCACACAAGCATTTTTTGGAGGCTCATTTTCAATCTCTGAACTCCCTTTAACAAAATGGTTTGTACTGAATGCTAATGCAAATTTGTTAACAGTTACAAATACGACAGAGAATTTTAACAGCGGCTCTCTCTATGCAAACGGATATCTTAACGCAACATTCCTTTTACCAAAGGATTACAAAGTTGAACTAACAGGATCAATCCAATCTGGAATCCCATATGGATATTTTAAGATAAAACCTTCCGGAGATGTAAATATTGGTGTAAAAAAGAGCCTTTTTGCGAACAAAGGTACAGTTGCCCTTAATATTTCAGACATCTTCAATACCAGATCAAACAGGGCTGAATTGAATACTAATGTTGTTAACGGCTATAATTTCCATTCAAACTACAACAGTCGCCAGATTACAATTAGTTTTCAGTACAGATTCGGACAGAGTAAAGCAGTAAAAACAAGAAAAGTGGGCAATAACGAAGAGGCTTCCAGAACAGGAGCCGGAAATTAGTTTGAAATTTAGGTAGCCTCACTTTAGGCCGGTCTTTTAAGACCGGCTTTTTTATTTTTTTGACGCAGCTTTGAGTGTATTTTTCATAAGGGCTATTATTGTCATCGGCCCTACCCCACCCGGTACAGGAGTTATATACGAGCACTTTGGAGCTACTTCGTCAAATTTAACATCCCCTAAAAGCCTGAAACCGATTTTATTCTCTGCCGGAACTCTTGTAATTCCAACATCTATAACAATAGCTCCCTCTTTTACCATATCTCCCCTGAGGAATTCGGCAACACCCAAAGCGGCAATAATTATATCAGCCTTTAAAGTGTGTTCCTTCAAATCTCTTGTCCTGCTATGACACATAGTAACAGTACAATCCCCGGGCTTTGCCTTTTGAGAAAGAAGGTTTGCCATGGGTCTTCCTACGATATTGCTCCGTCCTATTATTACACAGTTTTTCCCTGATGTTTCAATATTGTATCTGTTAAGCAGCTCAATTATTCCCCATGGAGTTGCAGATATAAAAGATGGAAGTCCAAGAACCATTTTACCAACATTCACTGGATGAAATCCATCAACATCCTTTTCAGGGTCAATTGCTTCAGTTACTAATTGTTCATTTATATGACCAGGGAGAGGCAGTTGAACTATAAGACCATCTATGTCATTGTTTTTATTAATACTATCAATTTCTGAGAGCAGTCTCTCCTCTGAAATATCAGCAGGAAATCTAAGCAGAGTCGATTTAAATCCCACCTGAGCACATGCCTTCTCTTTGTGTCCTACATATGTTTGGGAGGCACCGTCATCTCCCACAAGAATTGCTGCAAGGTGCGGAATTTTCCCTCCTTCAGAGGCGATTTTTTGAACTTCAATCGCTATTTCATTTTTAATTTTGTCAGCTGTTGCCTTACCATCCAGTAATTCCATCTCAGATTTAAATTATAGGTTTATCTTCTTCTTAAAGCAGCCATATTTCTCATCGCATTCTTACCACCTCCGCCGGCTACTGTCTTCATAACTTTTCTCATGTCCTCAAACTGTTTAACCAGTCTGTTAACTTCAGCAATTGAAGTGCCGCTACCCATTGCTATTCTCTTTCTCCTGTTTCCATTTAGTATAGCAGGATCGTTTTTCTCCTCTTTTGTCATAGATTGAATAATTGCCTCTATACTTTTAAATGAGTTATTATCCATATCCACATCTTTGATTGCTTTGCCTACACCAGGTATCATTGCAGCAAGATCCTTAATGTTTCCCATCTTCTTGATTTGCTGAATCTGAGAATAGAAATCTTCAAGTGTAAACTGATCCTTTGCAAGTTTCTTCTGTAATCTTCTTGCCTCCTCTTCATCATACTGCTCCTGAGCCTTTTCAACAAGTGAGACAACATCCCCCATTCCTAAGATTCTATCGGCAATTCTCCTTGGATGAAATACATCAAGGGCATCCATTTTTTCCCCCGAAGAGACAAATTTAATTGGTTTGTTAACAACAGCTCTGATAGAGAGAGCAGCACCACCCCTTGTGTCTCCATCCAGCTTTGTAAGAACAACTCCGTCAAAATTTAGTCTTTCATTGAATGTTCTTGCTGTTTCTACTGCGTCCTGTCCAGTCATCGAATCTACTACAAATAGAGTCTCGGTAGGGTTAACCGATTTTTTAACCGATTCTATCTCCCTCATCATCTCTTCGTCAATAGCAAGTCGGCCTGCAGTATCAATTATTACAAGCGAGAAGCCCTCTCTTTTTGCTTTTGAAATAGCATTCTTAGCTATTGATACAGGATCTTTCACCCCCTCCTCTGAGTAAACTTCAACTCCAACTTGCTCTCCAAGTACCTTTAACTGATCTATCGCGGCTGGTCTGTAAACATCACCTGCAACAAGCAGCGTTTTAAGCCCTCTTTTATTTTTACTGTTAAGAGCCAGTTTTCCGCAGAATGTTGTCTTACCTGAACCTTGAAGACCAGCTACCAGAACTACCCCCGGATTACCTTTAAGATTTATATCTGTCGCTTCATTACCCATAAGGGCCGTAAGCTCATCGTGAACAATTTTAGTCAGCATTTGTCCGGGACGAACAGCTTTAAGTACATCCTGACCCAGAGCTTTCTGCTTAACATCATCGCAAAAAGATTTTGCAATTTTGTAGCTCACATCTGCATCAAGTAAAGCTTTTCTGATATCCTTCAATGTCTCTGCAACATTTACCTCTGTTATCTTACCCTCTCCTTTTAAAAGTTTAAAAGAACTCTCCAGACGATCAATTAAATTCTCAAACATCTTTTATAATAATTTATAATATTACTTCCCTCTTTTATGAATAATCTCTCTCAGCACCTCTCTCCCCTGATCATTGACTATTGACTCCAAATGATATCTAACTAACTCTGAATGAAATACATAAGGATCTTTTAAAAATTTATAGGCTCCATTCCATGAGTAAATTCGGGACATAGCAGATGTAAAAAAGAGAGTTACAAGCTCTTTATTAAAATCTGTTCTGTAGAAACCTTCAGAGATACCCCTTTCGATATTTTCTGCAATGATCCTTGAGTAAAATGACATTCTGTTTGTATGATCCAGCAACTTAAGATCCGGGAGATAAACAGAGGAGTCACTTAAGAGCAATGGCCCAATTTCGGAGAGAGATTTGTTCATCATATCACTAGTATGGTAAAGGGCCTCTATGGCATCTCTTCCCTGTGACAGAGCCATGTTTATTTTGAATTCTATCTCTCCGAGAACATGCTGCATAACAGTCCTCATTAACTCGTCCTTACTGTTAAAGTTATTGTAAAGAGTCTTTTTGGTCAATTTGAGATGATCGGCAATTTCATCCATAGTCATTCTCAGCCCCTTCTTTCTGAAGAGCTCGTAAACCTCAATAACATACCTCTCTTTAGAACTCACTCTGCTCATAAAAATTAAGTTTCTTGATTAATAACTATCCGGAATAGTATTCAGGTGCCAAATCTCTCTGGTTATATTTCATAGCCATAACTTGTCCGTATGCTCCTGCTGATCGTATTGCAATTATATCTCCCCTGGATGTTTCAGGTAACAATATTGAACTGCCAAATCTGTCACTTGATTCGCATACTGGTCCAACAACATCGTATCTCATTTTTCTGCCTTGCGAGGTCAGATTGTCTATCTTATGTTTTGCCTGATAAAGAGCTGGTCTGATCAGATCATTCATTCCTGCATCAAGTATCGCAAATTTCTTCCCTTTACCAATCTTTACATAAAGTACTCTGGTAATCAAAGATCCACACTGGGCAACTATTGTTCTTCCCGGCTCAAAGTGGACATCCTGATTTTCACGGACTTCAAGCCCTTTATTTATTATTTGGAAATATGTGTCAAAGTCAGAGATTGGATTTGCATCAGGGTTTTCGTAATCAATTCCTAATCCTCCTCCAAGATTAATATTTCTTACCGGCAGACCATTGTCAAAAAACCATCGCTGAATATCATTAACCCTTCCGGTTAGCATCTCAAAAACATTTAGGTCTGTAATCTGAGATCCAACATGAAAATGGAGTCCGGCAAATTTAAGATTATCAGATTTCCTTAAAGTCTCTCTCACCTCCTGAAACATCCAGGTACTTATTCCAAATTTATCCTGTGATCGGCCTGTACTGATATATTTATGCGTATGCGCATCAATATCCGGATTAATCCTTAATGATACGGAGGCGATTTTACCCATTGAGGCGGCAAGAGAGTTAATAATCTCCAGCTCGGGCACAGATTCACAATTAAAACTAAAAATTCCTCCTTCAAGCGCGGTTTTGATCTCCTTATCTGACTTTCCCACACCTGCGTAGACTACCTTAGATGGATCAAAGCCAGACTTCAGTGCAAGGGCAACTTCATTACCGCTTACACAATCTGCTCCAAGTCCAAAGCTCCTGATTATTTCAAGAATTCTGTCATTAGCATTTGCCTTTAGCGCATAATGAGCGTGGTAGTTGTACCTCTTCAGGTTTGCAGTGTAATTTAAAAGGGTCTTTTTTAACAATTCAAGATTGTAATAGTAAAAGGGTGTCTCCAGTTGCTGGAATTCGCGAATCTCTTTAGTATTGAACATCACAAATATCTATTGGGGTTTGAACCTGCAAAATTAGTAAAAAACTTGTACTTAATTTAAATTATCTATCTTTGCAAAAATTAAATATAAAAGGATGAAACCAACTAAAAAGGATCTCCTTCAGGAGACAATAAAGCACATTGACATTACAAAACTGGACTCTACCTATCTGATAGATTCCATGAGAGAGATGTCTTTCTCTTCCAGAGACACAGCTTCTGCAGCAGACATCCTTCAGCTGATGATTAACGATAAAGAGTCCACCAACTGGTTGATTCTTGCCGGAAGTACATCTGCAGGCGGATGCATGCAGGTTTATGTAGATATGGTCCGATTCAATATGATTGATGCGATTGTTGCAACAGGAGCCTCAATCATTGACATGGACTTTTTTGAAGCTCTTGGTTACAAACATTATAAGGGGACACAATTTATAGATGACACCCATCTCAGGGGCAACTATATTGACAGAATTTACGATACATTTATAGATGAAGAGGAGTTGCAAGCATGCGATTCAACAATCAAAACAATTGCAGACTCTCTGGAGGCAAGACCTTATTCATCAAGAGAATTTATACACGAAATCGGAAAGTGGCTCACTAAAAATTCAAAAAAGAAAAATTCTCTTATCCAGACTGCATATGAAAACAATGTTCCTATTTTCTGTCCTGCTTTTACAGACAGCAGCGCAGGCTTTGGACTTGTAATGCATCAGGTTGAAAGAATGAAACAAGGCAAACCATATCTTACAATTGACTCCATAGCAGATTTCAGAGAACTCACAGAGGTAAAGATGTCTGCAAAAACAAGCGGTCTCTTTATGGTAGGCGGCGGAGTGCCTAAAAACTTTGCACAGGATACAGTTGTTTGCGCAGAGTGCCTGGGATTTGATGTTCCAATGCACCAGTATGCTATTCAGATTACTGTTGCCGATGTCAGGGATGGTGCCTGTTCATCATCCACGCTTAAAGAGGCTAACTCATGGGGTAAGGTTAATACCGCACACGAACAGATGGTTTACGCAGAGGCTACAACTGTTGTTCCGGTTATTGTCAGCTATGCATTCCACAAAGGAGACTGGAAAGCCAGAGAGGCTAAAAATCACTCACTTCTTTTTAAAGATGGCACACAAGGTACAGGCCTTCTTCTTCAAGATCCTGAGTAATAATTTATTGCATCATTATAATAAGAGGCCGACTAAAAAGCAATTTTTAGTCGGCCTCTATTTTTCTTGTAATTATCAGTTATCTGTATCAGCTAAGGAAAACATTGGCTCCCGAAGAGGGAGGGGACCCACCGCATGGTGGGGAGGATTTTCCGTGCTGATACAGATAACTGATATAATAAAAAAGAGTAGTTTAATGCTACTTTTTCTTAAGTCTAATCTCCGCAATAAATCCGGCAATCAGACCCATACCACCAAACAACAGAGTTGAGGCACCATAAATAACACTTTGTGTTTGCGCCATTTCCCTGCTGACATCACTAACTCTGCCCATTGATGCATTTACAATAATAAATCCGATTAGCAGTCCTAAGCCCAGCCCCATTAGTAAAGATCCAATTCTGAGGGTTAAATATTGATTTTTGAACAACTTACCCTCTCCAAAAATTTCAGAGAGATTAATATTAGTGGTATTTACATTTTCCAGAGAGTTAAGTTTGTCAATAAGCAATAAGCGCTCTCTCTTTCTTACAAATAGCTCTATTACCTTATAAAAAGCGTATGCACCAACTCCAAAAGTAACAGGTACAGAAATAAAATCCATCATGGTTATAAATTTTTATTGTGTTTGCTCTTTTGACGAGTCTTTGAAATAAAGGTTACACAATGTAACTTTGAAACTTAGTCTGCGTCTAACAAAGTGATGAAAAGAGAGGAGGAATTAAGAATAATTGAGCGAATAAAATGTGGTGAAACCAGCTTGTTCAATCAGCTGGTTTTACTGCATTCCCCTAAAATTCTTTCAATTGTAAGAGGAGTGGTCAGTAACAGAGAAGACGCAGAGGAGGTTGCTCAGGATGTGTTTGTAAAAGCATACTTCTCCCTATCAGGATTCAGGGGAGAGTGCTCATTTTCAACCTGGCTGTTCAGGATAGCATATAATATGTCAATCTCAAAAACAAGAAAACAAAAAAGAATAAACATTCCATTTGAAAATGCCGGGCAGATACCGGATTCATCAAATGATGAGAGAGAGCTGATTTCAGAAAAAGAGAGAGTTACAAAATTATTGTATAATGCGATAGGAGAGCTTGACACAGGAGACAAATTCATTATTCTCTCGTTTTACAATCACGAAAAAAGCATTAGGGAGATTTCAGAAATCAGTGGTTTATCTGAATCAAACATAAAGGTAAAATTACACCGGATTAAAAAGAGGCTGAGTATATTAATTGGAGATAAAATTGATTTGTGCTATGGATGAACAGGATATAAATATTAAGAACTTACTCTCACAGATTGATGACCAATCTGTCCCATTCGGATTTGAAACTAAAGTATTTGACAAGATAGAGAAGAGAGCTATTCAAATTGAATCCAGGAGAGAGACTATAAAAAACATAGTAATTGCTTTGTTAACAGCTGCTGCTCTCTTTGCCTCCCTATTCTGTATAAACCAATATTTTTTCAAAATAGATTTCTCATCAAACATAAATTTTTCATTTTTCACTAAGGCGCTCAACAGTATCTCATCAGTATTTAAAACCGAAGGCTCATTTACATGGATGATCCTTGGAGCAAATATTGCTATACTCCTTATATGTGAAAGAGTTATCTCAGAAAAAATTAGTAAAAAGAGGAGTGACAAAAATTAAACTCTCTCCCCTGTATGCTGAGGTCTCAGTAGATCGTTTACTGTTTTTACCGGATTAAATGTAGATACGGGAACCTCAACGAAGATTGAATTCCAGTTGCTCATAGCACCATTCCACAAACCTGGGAGCTCAAGTGCTTTTAACGACTTACCCTTCAGACTCTTAACTGAAACGAATCCGGTCTCAACATCAATAAATTTATTAAGATTAAATTTATTGCCCTGATAATCAATTATAGAACACACGATATCCACCGGATTAAAATGAGTAGATTCCATACTCCATCTTCTGAAATCCGGATGTGATTTATCTAGCTGAGCCGACTCCAGAATCTGAAGAGAGGTTGAGCCATCGGCATCTCTTACAACAAAAGGGCCTCCTCCCGGTTCTCCCTCATTTTTAACCATCCCGCAAACCCTTATAGGTCTGTTAAGTTTAGCATACAAAAAGTCTCTTGTCAGCTCTTCTGGCAAATCAGGTATCTCAATACAAAACTCCTCCTTTAGATATTTTATAATTTCAAGATGAAGAGCTGAATCAAATTCTCCATCTAGTTTATTCAAATAGCCGAAACATTTCTCACGGGCTTGAATTAGCATTCCTGCCAGAGTTTGCTTCCAGGTAGTTGTATCATCCAACAACTCCTCTCTGGTAACATTGTCTATATTTTTAATAAAAATAATATCACTGTTAATCTCCTGCAGATTCCCTATCAGAGCTCCATGTCCTCCCGGTCTGAAGAGAATTGAGCCATCTTCGTTTCTGAATGGATTTCCCTCTAAATCAACGGCAATAGTATCTGTAGATTTTTTTTGAAGAGTAAAATCAACAGTCAAATTAATGCCTCTCTCCTTCAATATCTTCTCTTTAAGCTTTAAATAAAGATTGTTAAATGATTCAAGATGCTCCGCTGAAACAGTAAGCATCAACTTTGCTTCACCATCATTATTAAAAGCATATTTTACACTCTCAACAATTTGTTCTTCAAAAGCAGTCCTTGATTCTCCTGAGTAACGGTGAAATTTAAGCAACCCTTTGGGCTTTGAGCCATAACCCAACCCATGATCCAGTAATAGGAGCTTTATTACTGACAAGTAATCACCAGAATTAAATGATGGTAATCGTTTGAGGTCATCAATAAAAGGGAACCTGTCAAGGGAGGAGAGAAAAAGTGAGACAGGTGAATTGGGCTCCGGTTTCTCTCCTCTCTCCAGTAATTCGGCAGCCTCATACAGATCTTTAAACATTCTGGTAGCAGCGCCTGAGGCAGGGACAAACCTGGAGACAGAAAGGCGGGACGATTGGTATATAGAAATATATCGGCTTTGCATCTCTTTGCTTACCATCCTTATCCCTTTTCCCGGAACAGATGGAGCTACAATATTTAAAAAAGGGAATCCTCTTTTAATAGATTCAACCTGAGATTCAACCTCGGAAACAGATATCTCCTGTCTGTTAAATTGATCCAAATCGCTTTTACTAAATCTGCTCATCTCTGATTATTTTATCAAACATATTTTTGACCTCCTCTGAATACTCCTCTCTGTAAGCATAGCCATTTCTTAAACTTTCAAACAAAAGTGGAGACTCTTTCAGAGCTTTGGAATCTTCTCCGATATCATAAATTGAAAAAATCAGATTACTCAAATTAATATAAGGATCACAATCCGCCGTTGGCATAAAAGTTAACTTTTGAGGCTCTGTATGCTTAGAAGTATACCCAGAGAGCGGATCAATATTAAAGAAACGCCCCAGATTATTTATAGAAATTACAGATGCATTAATCTTTCCCTGAATAGAATAACCGGCTATATGAGGTGTAGAGATATCGGCTTTATAGAGTATATCTCTGTTAATGTTTGGTTCATCCCTCCAAACATCAACAACTAATCCAGACAGATTATCTATTGCCTTTATTAAAGCTTTTTCGTCAACCACCTCTCCTCTTGAAGTATTGATTAAAACCGCTCCATCCTTTAAACTACTGAAAAACGAATCGTTTGCCATATCTCTGGTAGATGAATCAAGAGGCACATGAAGTGATACCACATCAGAGTTTCTTAAAACATAATCCAAATCATAGTACTCAATTTTTGACAGAGAAGAGTCATGAGCCATCTTTAACGCTAACGGGGGGTCACATCTTAATACATTAAAACCCAGCTTTGTTGCAAGAGTTGCTAACCTCTCCCCTACATTTCCTGCTCCTATAACACCTAATGTTATCCCTTTGGGACTCTCCCCCTTTTTATCAAAAAGATAGAAAATTGATGTAATAACATATTGAACCACACCCCATGCGTTGCAACCGGCAGCATTTGTAAAATGAATTCCGTTTTCTCTGCACCAGTCAAGATCAACATGATCACTTCCTATAGTCGCTGAAGCAATAAACTTAACATTGGTATGTTCCAGCAGCTCTCTGTTGCATTTAGTTCTTGTTCTGATAATCAGAGCATCACTATTTGCGATTTTCTCATTTGAAAATTCACCTCCCTTAAGATACTCAACTGAGGCATAAGGTTCAACAATACCTCTTATGAATGGGATGTCAGAATCAATAATCACTTTTATTGCCTTTTCCATGCAACTTATGTTATTACCTGAATACTATTTCTTTAACAATCTCCTCTCCAACAATTGAATTAATCCTCTCTTTTAGAGCGGTTTTGTACAAGGACAAAGAATCTCTTGCAACAGAAGAACTTAGCGTACAAAAAAGCTTGCCATTACTAAATTCTCTGCTAATTATATATTTGGTAAATCTGTTGTCTAATGCCTGATCAAAAGCAGTACAAACTGAATTTCCAACCAATCCCCTGGCAATACCCATTGATTGAATGTACTCAGGTATCAGATCTCCAATTTTCATATAATCCTTTCTTTTCATAGAATAACCCCTCCCTCTATTTCAACTGTTTTACTTTCGTTGCCTATCTCTGACAATATATTCTCTATTCTTACTTTGTTACTGTCAGTTATGAATATCTGACCAAAAGTACTGGAAGAGACAAGATTTAAAAGGAACTCAACCCTTTTTATATCCAGTTTATCAAAAACATCATCAAGTAACAAAAGTGGATTATGTTTAGTATTCTCCTTAAAAAGTGAATATTGTGCAAGTTTCAGAGATATTAAAAAAGATTTCTGCTGACCCTGAGATCCAACTTTTCTAATCTGTTCGCCATCCATTCCAAAAAGCAGTTCATCTCTGTGCACTCCCACAGTTGTATAGCCGAGACGGGATTCTCTTTCGAACGACTCATTTAAGAGTTCAATTAAGCTCCCTCTCTCCAGATCTGATTTATAATCAACTGATACCTTCTCTCTTCCACCTGAAATATCTTTGTAAAATTTGGTTACAAAAGGGACAAAATCTTTGACAAACTCACCTCTGCATTTATAAATATAGACCGCATTCTCCTGCATTTTCTCAGAAATTGTATCCAATAGAAGTCTGTTCCTGAAATCTGTCTTTAAAAGTTTATTTCTCTGAGCAAGGAGGTTATTATAATTCTGAACCCTTCTTAGATACTCTCTGTCCAGCTGAGAAATGACTGCATTCAGAAACTTTCTTCTCTCATCTCCTGATTCATTAATTAAACAGGTATCGTATGGTGAGACCATTACTATTGGTATGATCCCAATATGATCAGACAGTCGTTTGTATGGCTTCCCGTTCCTCTTCATCTGTTTATCTCCGGATCTGTTAAGAGAGAGGGAGATCTGGTCTGTAGAGCTGTCATCGTTCTTATACTCTCCCGATATAAATGCCACATCCTCTTCAAAAGAGATAGCCGTCTGGTCCTGTGAGGAGAGATAGCTTTTAGTCATTGAGAGATAGTATATGGAGTCCAGAAGGTTGGTTTTGCCTGCTCCATTCATTCCGGTAATGCAATTAAGCTTTTGCGAGAAGTTAACAGTAGCCTCGCCAAAGTTTTTAAAATTACTTAAGGAAATCTTTTTAAGATACATTTATTCGCTTTTCTTATACAAAGTTACTACTTTTATCTATTAATAATTTGTGATTAGACAAAATATTGTAAATTTGCACCCTGCTAAAAAAATTAGAGATGTCAAAGAAAAACCAACACCAGGATCCTGAACAATCTGTTGAACAGGCACTGAATACAACAGAGCATTTTATTGAGAAAAACAAAAAAACGCTTATGTACTCTGCAATAGCAATTATAGCAATTGCAGCTATAGGATTTGCCTATCAGCACCTTTACCGCAAACCACTTATTAATGAAGCTCTTGCTCAAACATTTATGGCTGAACAACATTTTCGTTCAGACTCTTTTGCTCTGGCTTTAAACGGAGACGGCAATTCTCTTGGATTTGCCCAAATTATTGATGAGTATGGAAGTAAGGCCGGCGAATCAGTTTATATGTATGCAGGCATCTCTGAACTCCAGCTTGGAAACTATGAAAATGCCATTTCATATTTAAAAAAATATGATGGTAATGATCCAATCATGAAAGCAAGATCAATAAGTAATATTGGTGATGCTTATGCAGGACTTGAAAATTACAAAGAGGCTCTCTCCTTCTATTTAAAAGCTGCCGACTTTGCTGATAACACTTTTGCTGCAGGATATCTTCTCAAAGCCGGAATTATGTACGAAGAGCTTGGAGATACTGCCAAGGCTGTTGAGACATACAAAACAATCAAAGATAAATATCCTCAAAGCGTTGAAGGTTACGATATAGACAAATATATTTCAAGACTTACTTTATAAGAGGTTTTGCAGCATCCAAAAATTAGAGACTATGGGCAGAGCGTTTGAATTCAGAAAAGAGAGAAAGTTCAAGAGGTGGGGAAACATGGCAAAAATCTTTACTCGTTTGGCTAAAGAGATTACCATGGCTGCTAAATCAGGCGGAACAGATCCCGATAATAATCCCAGACTCAGAGCTCTCATTTCTAATGCAAGAAGTGAGAATATGCCTAAAGACAATATTGAAAGGGCTATTAAGAGATCTGTTGAAAAGGACCACTCTGACTATAAAGAGGTTGTTTACGAGGGATACGGACCTCATGGTATTGCTTTTCTCGTGGAGACAGCTACTGACAACACCACAAGAACGGTTGCCAACATTAGAAGTTATTTCAACAAATTCGGAGGATCACTGGGAACATCAGGAAGTGTTGAATTTATGTTTGAACGCAAATGCGTATTCAAAATCAAGACTAATGAAATTGACCTTGATGAACTGGAACTGGAGTTGATAGATTTTGGTGCAGAAGAGGTATTTGCAGATGAAGATTGCATATTGATTTATGGTGCATTTGAATCCTATGGATCTATTCAGAAATTCATTGAAGAGAAGGGATACGAGATGGTCTCAGGCTCTTTTGAGAGAATACCTACCGTAGAGTTAAAGAGTTTGCCCGACGATCAGAGAGCAGAGCTTGAAAAACTCATAGAACGATTTGAAAATGACGATGATGTACAAAATGTATATCATACTCTGGCAAACTAATATTAAAGTTTTTAATGAGTTAAAAAAGTAGTCAAAATTGGCTGCTTTTTTTTTGTTAAAACTCTTATTAATGCATACCTTTGCCTGATATTTACTTACAAATTTCAATCATCTAATTATAATTCGTTATGAAACTGTCGCATATTGAGCACATCGGTATTGCTGTAAAGTCATTAGAATCAGCCATTCCCTTTTACGAAGAGATGCTCGGTCTTAAATGCTATGCTGTTGAAGAGGTAGCAGATCAAAGAGTGAAAACTGCATTTTTTAAAATTGGCCAGACCAAGATTGAATTACTGGAGAGCACAGATCCGGAGGGCCCTATAGGTAAATTCATAGAGAAAAAAGGAGAGGGAATTCATCATATTGCTTTCGCAACTGAAGATGGAGTTCAGAAGTCTCTTGAAGAACTTGCAGAGAAAGGTGTTCAGCTAATTGACAAAACTCCCCGCAAAGGAGCTGAGGGGCTCAATATTGCTTTCCTTCATCCAAAATCTACAATAGGCGTACTCACTGAACTGTGTGAAGATCCTAAAAAAGCTAACTGCTAATAATAAATATCAAACATATAATACAAATGAGCCAGCAACTTGAACAGGTTAAGGCGCTTATTCAGCTTCGTGAAAAAGCGCGTCTGGGTGGAGGTCAAAAAAGAATTGACTCTCAGCATCAGAAGGGTAAATTCACTGCCAGAGAGAGAATCTCAATGCTATTAGACGAAGGAAGTTTTGAGGAGTTTGACATGTTTGTCACACACCGCTGCACAAACTTTGGTATGGAAAAGGAGAGATTCCTAGGAGATGGTGTTGTAACAGGATATGGTACAATTGAAGGCAGATTGGTCTATGTATTTGCCCAGGATTTTACTGTATTTGGAGGGTCACTATCAGAGAGCTTTGCAATGAAAATTTGCAAGATTATGGATCAGGCCATGAAAATGGGTGCTCCTGTAATTGGTGTAAACGACTCAGGTGGAGCCAGAATTCAGGAGGGTGTTAACGCACTTGCCGGATATGCAGAGATTTTCCAGAGAAATATTCTTGCTTCCGGTGTAATCCCTCAGATATCTGCGATTTTTGGTCCTTGTGCCGGTGGTGCTGTTTACTCCCCTGCCCTTACAGACTTTAACATTATGACAAGAGGGACAAGTTATATGTTCCTTACAGGTCCTAAGGTTGTTAAAACTGTGACCGGCGAAGATGTAACTCAGGAACAGCTTGGTGGTGCGTCAGTTCACGCTACAAAGAGTGGTGTTGCTCACTTTGCAGTTGATACAGAGGAGGATGGCATCAGAATTATTCGTGAACTTATCAGCTTCCTCCCTCAGAACAATCTTGAGGAGGCACCTATTGTTCACACTAATGACCCAATCGACAGATTAGAGGACTCCCTTAACGAAATTATTCCTGACAGCCCTAACAAACCATACGATATGTATGAGGTAATCGGTGCTATTGTTGATGATGGAAAATTCCTTGAGGTTCACAGAGACTACGCTACAAATATTATAGTTGGCTTTGCAAGATTCAACGGAACATCTGTTGGTATAGTTGCAAATCAGCCTAAGGTTCTTGCAGGAGTTCTGGACAACAATGCATCCAGAAAAGCAGCAAGATTTGTTCGTTTCTGCGACGCTTTCAATATTCCTCTTGTAACACTTGTTGATGTACCTGGATTCTTGCCCGGAACACAGCAGGAGTATGGTGGAATTATTCTTCACGGCGCAAAACTGCTTTTTGCATACGGAGAGGCAACAGTTCCAAAAGTCACTGTTACACTTCGCAAGTCATATGGTGGAGCATACTGCGTTATGTCCAGCAAGCACCTTCGCGGAGACATCAACTATGCATGGCCTACAGCTGAAATTGCTGTAATGGGTCCTTCAGGAGCAATTGAGGTTCTCTACGGAAAAGAGGTTGCAGCAGCTGAAGATCCAGCAGCTCTGTCAGCAGAGAAGGAGAAAGAGTACAGGGATGCTTTTGCAAACCCATACAATGCAGCTCGCTTTGGATATATTGACGATGTTATCGAGCCTAGAAACACCCGTTTCAGAATCATCAGATCACTCCAGCAGCTGGCTACAAAGAAGGTTACAAATCCGCCGAAGAAGCACGATAACCTTCCTCTATAAAAATCATAATCCGGAACAATATGAAAAGATTATTAAAGATATTTCTGTTGTCTGGTCTTATGTTAGCCGGCATCCAGCTGAATGGACAGAGCCAGGCCGATATGTGCATTAATGAATACCTTGTATACAATACAGATGACTTTGTTGATGACTTCGGACACAAGAGCGGATGGATTGAACTTTTCAACTCATCTTACGGCACTGTAAACATTGGCGGATGCTATCTGACTAATGACCCGAACAACCTTACAAAATATGTAATCCCAAAGGGTGATGTACTAACTAAAATTAAGCCCAGACAGCACATACTATTTTGGGCAGATAACCAGCCATACAGAGGAACATTTCATATAAATTTCACTCTTGAAGATTCAGACGAAGTTTTATTAGTCGCTTCTGATGGCAGAACCATAATTGACAGAATCAAAATCGTTAGGGATCTTGATACAAATGTTACTTACGGAAGAATAGAGGATGGAATCGGATCAAGAGATGGTAGCGATGGCTGGCAGGTTATGGCCAGAACCTCCCCCAGTACAAATAACTCAGGAGTTGACAAAGAATCTGCATCTGCAGTTTTCAAAAGAATTGACCCCTATGGAGTAATTATGTCACTTACCGCAATGTCTGTAGTATTCCTCGCACTTATTCTTCTTTATGTTGTATTTAAGCAAATTGGCAAATACAATGTAAAAAAGAATATGGAGAGAGCAGAGAAGACTCACGGAAAGAAAGCTGCACGGGCAGAAGAGGAGACATCTGCAGAGATATATGCGGCAATTGCGGCAGCAATGCATATGTATGCTATGGATGACGAATCTCACGACATAGAAAATACAATTCTAACCATTGCACGAGTTACTAAAAATTACTCACCATGGAGCTCAAAGATTTACACACTTCGTGAGAAACCTTGTAAAAAATAACCACATTAAGTCAATACAATTATGAAAGAATATAAACTAAAGATTAATGGTAACGACTATGCCGTAACTGTAAACGACATAGACGATACAATCGCAGAAGTAGAGGTGAACGGAATTCCATTCAAGGTTGAAATTGAGCGTCCTGCGAAGAAACAGGTAGTTGCAAAACCAAACAAACCAGCACCGGCTCCGTCAAATGTTGCCAAACCTACAGCATCAGGTTCTGAAACTGCTGTTACATCACCACTTCCGGGTGTTATTCTGGAGGTTGTCGTGAAAGAGGGAGATGTGGTTAAGAGAGGTCAAAAACTGATGGTACTTGAGGCTATGAAGATGGAGAATGTTATTGAGGCAAGTGCTGACGGAAAAATTATTTCAATCAAAGCAAACAAGGGCGACTCTGTACTGGAGGGTGCACCACTAATAATCATTGGATAAAATGGAAAATCAAGGATTATTTTCTCAATTAGGAGATAACCTGACACAATTCCTGCAATATACAGGTTTTGCCAATGCAACATGGGGTCACATCCTCATGATTGCAATAGGCCTTGTGTTTATTTATCTCGCTATAAAGAAGGATTGGGAGCCACTGCTCCTGGTGCCTATAGGGTTTGGTATTATTATAGGTAATATCCCTCTCTTTCCCGGGCTAAGTGTGGGTGTGTATGAAGAGGGATCTGTACTGAACATACTTTATCAGGGGGTTCAGCAGGGCTGGTACCCGCCTCTGATTTTTCTCGGAATTGGAGCAATGACAGATTTTTCTGCATTAATTTCAAATCCTAAATTACTCTTGATTGGTGCTGCTGCACAGTTTGGTATTTTTGGAGCTTATGCAATAGCTCTTTTAATGGGCTTTTCTGCTGCTGAGGCTGGTGCAATTGGTATAATCGGCGGTGCCGATGGTCCTACAGCAATCTTCCTGTCTTCCAGACTGGCTCCGGATTTGATGGGGGCAATAGCTGTATCTGCTTACTCCTATATGGCACTTGTACCTGTAATTCAACCACCGGTAATGAGACTGCTTACATCTAACAAAGAGAGACTTATAAGAATGAAACCTCCAAGAGCCGTCTCTCAGACCGAGAAAAAACTCTTCCCTATCATCGGTTTCCTTATGACGGCCTTTATTGTTCCCTCAGGTCTTCCTCTGCTTGGTATGTTATTCTTTGGAAACCTTCTTAAAGAGAGCGGAGTTACCAGAAGATTGGCAGAGACTGCCCGCGGACCGCTAATTGATGTAATCACCATATTGATTGGTGTTACAGTAGGTTGTTCAACTCAGGCAGACAAGTTTTTGCAATGGAAATCTGTCTACATATTTGGACTTGGAGCTTTATCATTCGTAATTGCCACAACAGCCGGTGTAATGTTTGTTAAACTCTTCAATGTATTCCTTAAAGATGGAAACAAAATTAATCCACTTATCGGAAACGCAGGGGTTTCTGCAGTTCCGGACTCAGCAAGGGTATCAAATAATGTAGGTCTTGAATATGATAAAACAAACTATCTTCTTATGCACGCTATGGGGCCAAATGTTGCCGGCGTAATAGGAAGTGCGGTTGCCGCAGGTATACTTTTAGGATTTTTATCATAAATTATAGCATTTTTTTTAGAGAGCACCTGGTTCAGGTGCTCTTTTTTTTTGTAAATTTGTGAATTCACATTAATTTACATGGTATGCAAAACAAGTTGCAAGAGCTAACAGACAAATTGTACAACGAAGGTCTGTCAAAGGGTAAACAGGAGGCCGAGGAGATGGTGGCCAAGGCAAAAAAAGATGCCGCCGCAATTCTTGCAGATGCAAGAGCAGAGTCTGACAAAATAGTATCCGCAGCACAAAAAGATGCTCTGGATATTAAGCAGAAGATGGAGACCGAAATTAAAATGGCCTTCAGACAGACAATAACCACCCTGAAAAATCAAATTGAGAATACCCTTATCTCTAACTCAATCAACAAACCTGTCACAGCAGTTGCAGACAACACCTCTTTTCTGAAGGAGCTGATTATGTCTGCAATCTCCGCCTTTAATCCAAAAGGCAGTGATATGGTCTCCCTCTCACTTCTTCTTCCGGAAAATAAACGGATAGAGTTGGAGTCTTTCTTTAAAAGCGAAGCAACAAAACAGATAAAAGATAGTGTCGAGATTAAGTTTGATAATAAAATCCAGAACGGATTCAAAATAGGACCTGCAAAAGAGGGCTATCATATAAGCTTTACCGATAAAGATCTTCAGCATCTTTTCAGTGAGTTTCTCAAACCAAAAACTCGCGAGTTTTTATTTAATGAATAGTTATGAATAACTATCCTTATCTCATAGCGGGGCTCCCTGAAATTTTTCCTGATTTTGAAAAAAGCAGCCATAATATTGATCTACTTTTTGATCATATAAAAGAGAATATCAATCCTAAAGAAAAGAAGTATCTTGACTGGCTCTTATTTGGATTAAACGGTGAAAATCTCACTTCTCATTTCTACAGAGAGGTTTTTAAAACCCGCAACCGCTTTCTGAATGAATTTTTCAGATTCGACCTGGATATGCGTAACATCCAGACAGCCTATGTTTCTAAGCAAATGGGCTTAGATGTATCTGAATATCTTATTGGAGAGAACAACCTTGTTAACTCAATAAAAAGCAGCAGAGCCTCAGATTTTGGAGCATCAGATTTTTTTGGAGAATCTGCAAAACTTATTTCTCTCCTTTCAAGTTCCAATATTCTTGAAAAGGAACAGGGACTTGACCTTATGAGGTGGAATAAAGCCAGTCAAATAACAACATTCAACTATTTTGACATAGACTGGATTCTCTCATTTGCCACACGCCTTACACTAGCCAAAAGATGGGATGCACTTGACAAAAAGTTAGGTGCCGAACTTTTCAGAAAGCTTGTGAATGAGGTAAAGGAAACATATAAAAATGAGGATAAGGAATAAAAAGAGAAAAATAATATATTACAAGATATGAAAACCAGAGGAACAGTAAAAGGGATCATCTCAAACCTTGTAACCATTGAGGTTGATGGTCCCGTTTCCCAGAATGAGATCTGCTTTATTGACCTGGCGGGAACAAAGCTTATGTCAGAGGTGATAAAAGTAAATGGCAAAAATGCTTTTGTTCAGGTGTACGAAAGTACCCGCGGGATGAAGGTTGGTGATACTGCAGAATTTAATGGCCATATGCTGGAGGTCACTCTTGGCCCGGGTATTCTCTCTAGCAACTATGACGGCCTTCAGAACAACCTTGAAACAATGGAGGGGGTTTTCCTGACCAGAGGAGAGTACACCCAGCCTCTTGATCTTGATAAGGAGTGGGAGTTCACTCCGGAAGCCAAAGAGGGTGAAACAGTTACTGCAGCCTCGTGGTTAGGAGAGGTTAAAGAGGGATGGCTTCCTCACAAAATTATGGTTCCGTTCATTATGAAGGAGAGCTATATATTAAAATCTGTTGTGCCGGCCGGTAAATATAAAGTTACAGATACAATCGCTGTTGTTAAAGACGAGGCAGGAGTTGAGCATAAAATTACGATGATGCAAAAATGGCCTGTAAAAGTTGCAATTACCGCATATAAAGACAAACCCAGACCATTCAGAATAATGGAGACAGGTGTAAGAACAATTGACACATTTAATCCAATGGCAGAGGGTGGCACAGGATTTATCCCCGGCCCGTTTGGATGTGGCAAGACAGTTCTTCAGCACGCAATATCAAAACAGGCGGAAGCAGATGTAATAATAATGGCAGCTTGCGGAGAGAGGGCAAATGAGGTTGTTGAGATTTTTACAGAGTTCCCCGAGCTTATTGACCCAAGAACCGGCAGGAAGTTGATGGAGAGAACAACAATAATTTGTAACACATCCAACATGCCTGTTGCTGCAAGGGAGGCCTCTGTTTATACAGCAATGACAATAGGTGAATATTACAGAGCAATGGGTCTGAAAGTTCTTCTTCTGGCAGACTCAACTTCCAGATGGGCGCAGGCTCTCAGAGAGATGTCCAACAGAATGGAGGAGCTTCCCGGAGCAGATGCATTCCCTATGGACCTGCCGGCAATTATTTCAAGCTTCTACGCACGGGCAGGTATTGTTAATTTACACAATGGCAAAACAGGTTCAGTAACCTTTATCGGAACAGTTTCTCCCGCAGGAGGTAACTTGAAAGAGCCTGTTACCGAATCTACAAAAAAGGCAGCCAGATGCTTCTATGCACTAGCACAGAACAGGGCTGATAAAAAGAGATATCCGGCTGTTGACCCTATTGACTCTTACTCAAAATACCTTGAATATCCTGAGATTATTGAAGATCTTAAGAGAAGATTCAGTGATGACTGGGTTGAAAAAGTTTTAAAAGGGAAAAACATAGCCCTAAGAGGAAAAGAGGCTTACGACCAGATCAACATTCTCGGAGACGATGGAGTTCCTATTGAGTACCACACAAGATACTGGAAATCTGAACTATTAGACTTCATTATCCTTCAACAGGATGCATTTGACAAAATAGATCAGTCTACTCCTCTGGACAGACAAAAATTTATGTACAATCTGGTAATGGAGATTTGTGATCTTGAAAAGGAGTTTGACAATTTTGAAGAGTGTGCGGACTACTTTAAAAAGCTGATTAACACAATGCGTCAGATGAACTACTCTGAATATCAAAGCACAGAGTTCAACAAATATCTTGAACAACTTAAAAAAGAGATTGAAGATGGCAACTAAAGCATTTCAAAAGATATATACCAGAGTGGAGGCTATTACAAAAGCCACCATCTCCCTCAGAGCCTCCGGTGTGGCAAACGAGGAGCTTGCAACCGTTGCCGGAAGGTTGGCTCAGGTTGTTAAAATAAAAGATGATTTAATTACCCTTCAAGTATTTGAAGGTACTGATGGTATCGCTACAAATGCAGAGGTTGTTTTCTTTGGAGAACCTCCTACAATTCATGTTAGTGAAGAGCTTGCCGGAAGATTCTTCAACTCATATGGTCTTCCTATTGATAGCAGGCCTCCTGTAGAGGGAGAAAAGAGATATATTGGAGGTCCATCTGTTAACCCTTTCAGAAGGAAACAACCATCAGAGCTAATACCAACAGGTATTGCAGGAATTGACCTGAATAACACACTTGTATCCGGACAAAAGATTCCATTTTTTGCAGACCCTGACCAACCTTATAACCAAGTGATGGCTCAGGTTGCACTTAGGGCAGATGTTGACAAAATTATTCTTGGCGGGATGGGTCTTACAAACGATGACTATCTCTATTTTAAACAAATGTTTGAGAATGCCGGTGCACTTAATAAAATCATAAGTTTTGTAAACACTACGGAGCAGCCTCCTGTTGAGAGGCTTCTCATTCCCGATATGGCCCTGGCTGCTGCCGAATATTTTGCTGTTGATAAGAACGAAAAGGTTTTGGTTCTCCTGACAGATATGACGCTTTATGCCGATGCTTTAAGTATTGTAAGTAATCGTATGGATCAGATTCCATCTAAAGACTCTATGCCCGGCTCTCTCTATTCTGACCTGGCAAAAATCTACGAGAAAGCAGTGCAATTGCCAGATGGCGGCTCAATAACTATTATTGCTGTAACAACATTAAGTGGAGGAGATATTACACACGCTATACCTGACAACACTGGCTATATCACTGAGGGACAGTTATTCCTTAGGTCTGACTCTGATACAGGAAAGGTAATTGTGGATCCTTTCAGATCTCTGTCAAGGCTTAAACAATTAGTAATCGGCAAAAAGACTCGTGAAGACCACAATCAGGTGATGAACGCAGCCGTCCGTCTTTACGCGGATGCAGCAAATGCCAAGACCAAGCTGGAAAACGGATTTGACCTTAGTGACTATGATGTGAGATGTCTGGATTATGCAAAGGCATACTCAAGCAGACTTCTTGCTATTGATGTAAATATAAACACAACTCAAATGCTTGACACTGCCTGGGAACTATTCTCAAAATATTTCACAAGAGAAGAGCTTAGCATTAAAGAGGATATTTTGAATAAATACTGGAAAACCGCATAGATTTCTGTTATGGCTATAAAATTCCAATTTAATAAAACCTCTCTTAACGACCTTAACAAGCAGCTTAAGGTGCGCACAAATGCGCTGCCTACCCTTAAAAATAAGGAATCTGCGCTCAGAATGGAGGTTAAGAGAGCAAAATATCGTTCAGACGAACTTTTGGAACAATTGGCCTCTTCACTGAAATCTTACGACTATCTGGCAGGGTTATGGACTGAATTCGAACCCGGTTTAATCTCAGTAAAGGATGTGGAGTTAGAAACGGTAAAAATTGCCGGAATAAAAACACCATCTTTGAAAGAGGTTATTTACGATGTAAAGCCCTATAATTTTTTCAAAAAACCTGTCTGGTATGCAGACGGTATAAAAATACTTCAGCAACTTGCCCAGTTGGGCATTGAGTCTGAAATATATCTTGAAAAGATGAGGCTGCTAGAGTTTGCCAGAAAGAAGACCACTCAGAAGGTTAACCTCTACGAGAAGGTCCAGATTCCAGGTTATAAAGAGGCTATTCTTAAGATTAAACGATTTATGGAGGATGAGGAGAACCTCTCCAAAGCCTCACAAAAAATCGTTAAAAACAGACAACTACAGGAGGAGGCTGCCTTATGATTACAAAAATGACAAAATACTCTTTTGTCCTCTTTCACAAAGAGGTATTACCATTTCTAGAGAGGGTACAGGAATTGGGAATGGTAGATATTACAAGAGAGAATAAGGCTGTTGATGAACACTCAAAGGAAAAATTTTCACTGCTTGAAAGATATGCCTCTGCCGAGAAAGCTTTAAAAGCTCTCTCCGAATCAATCCCTTCCAAGAGTATTTCATTAACAAATGACCTTGACTCTCTCTCCTCTGAAGAACTTCTTCAACTCGCAGAAAGAGCAATAAGCGACAGGGAGAATCTCTCTTCTGATCTTAAACTTCTTATCCGGGAAAGAGATGATGCATACCAGTGGGGAGCATTTACCAAAGATGATATTGACAAAATAACCTCTTTAGGATATCAGATGCACTTCTACATTATCTCTGAATCCAGTTATAATCCTGAATGGGAGAGTCTGTATATTATTCATACATTATCAGTTGAAGGAGGTAAAAGATATTTCGTTCTGCTCGTCCAAAACAATGAAGAGCTTCACTTCAAATATCCTGAGAGCAAATTCCCTGCTAATTCCTACAATTCAATTGATAAAGTAATAGAGAGCACTAAAGCAAAAATTGACTCAACAGAGGATCTGCTGCTCGCCCTGATTGCAAGGATTGATAAAATACACTCAGGGGCTGTGGCTGAAAGAGCAAATCTGGAATTACACCTTGCCGGTGTCTCCTCAGTAAAGGAGGCAGAGGGCACCATCGCTGTAATGACAGGCTTTTCTCCTGCAGATAAAAGAGATGAACTGCATGAATTCTTTGAAAGCACAGGAGTCTATTTTCTTGAGGAGAAAGCCAAAGAGGAGGACAATCCTCCAATAAAGCTGAAAAATAACTTCTTTACAAGACTATTTGAACCTATTGGAGAGCTTTATATGCTTCCAAAATATGGAGAGCTGGATCTAACCCCCTACTTTGCTCCGTTCTATATGTTATTTTTCGGGCTCTGCCTGGGTGACATTGGGTATGGGATTGTACTTTTTACAGCAGGTACAATTGGAAGATTCAAACTTCCAAAAATGAGGGGTTACATGATGCTGATTCAGTTTCTTGGAATAGGTGCCATGTTGATGCCTATGCTCAATGGCGTTTTCTTCGGAGCTAAGCTTCAAGATATAATCCCTATGCCTGACTCCATAAAAGAACTCTTCTTTTCTGACATCAAGATGTTCTGGTTTGCTATAATATTTGGTCTGTTCCAGATAGTAGTAGCCAGATTGGTTAATGCAATTGACTCTATGATAAGAAAAGGTTGGCAGCATGGTATGCACAATATTGGCTGGTCTATTCTTATAATATGGTTTTCAATAATTTATGCAGGGACTATGCTTCCTGATCTTGTTATCCCTGAATATGTAAGCTACATTGGTTACGCCGGTCTTGCTATGATTATCCTGTTCTCAAGTACAGAGGGTAATATTTTAAAAAGAGTTATGAAGGGTGCATTTTCTCTCTATGACATTACCGGTATTTTTGGAGATATGCTCTCGTATATAAGGCTGTTTGGTCTGGGTACAGCGGGTGGAATTTTGGGGCTGGTTGTAAACTCTGTTGCAATGAATATGTCAGGAATTCCTTATGTTGGATGGTTTTTTACCGGTTTAATGTTGCTTGTAGGCCACACTGCTGTTTTACTTCTTAATAGCCTTGGTGCTTTTGTACACCCTATGCGTCTTACATTTGTAGAGTTTTACAAAAATGCAGGTTTCGGCGGAGGAGGCAGAGCCTTCAGACCACTTACAAAAAATGAGAATTAATAAATTAAAACAATAAAACACAAAAAATTATGGAACAATTATTACCATTGACACTAGCCTATGTTGGTATGGGCATAATGCTTGCTGTATCCTGTATTGGAAGCACTATAGGGGTAACTATGGGCGGTAACGCAACTATTGGTGCTCTAAAGAAGAATCCGGATATGTTCGGCTCTGCGATGATTCTTTGCGCACTCCCTTCTACTCAGGGTCTTTATGGATTTGCCGGTTTCTTTCTTATGCTTAACAGGCTTCTTGAGATGCCGGTATTAAGCCTGGGACAAGGATTTGCAATTTTTGCGGTAGGTGTTGGTCTTGGAGTTGTTGGTTATTTCTCAGCCCTAAAGCAGGCATCTATTGTTGCAAACGGTATTGTTGAGATGAGTAATGGTCAGGATGTATTTGGAAAAACCCTTATTCTTGGAGTATTCCCTGAATTATATGCAATCCTTGCTTTTGCAGCTGCATTCCTTGCAATTCCTGCATAATCCTGTAAAATACACACTTAAAGAGAGTCTGAATGCTTATTTTCATTCAGACTCTCTTTTTTTGTATATCTTTGGTGAGAATAATAATTGCACAAAATGACACTAATTAAATCCATTTCAGGCATAAGGGGTACTATTGGCGGTGAGCCGGGAACTGCACTTACCCCTCCGGATGTAGTAAAATTTGTCTCGGCATACTCATACAGACTTAAGCTAAGGCTGCCCGGCAAAAGCCGGTATAAGGTTGTTGTGGGAAGAGATGCAAGGATATCCGGAGAGATGGTTGAAAATCTGGTCTGCGGAACATTAATGGCTTGTGGAATCGATGTTGTCAATGCCTCTCTTGCATCTACTCCTACCGTTGAGATGGCTGTTGTATTTGAAAAGGCTGATGGTGGGATCATTCTTACTGCCTCTCATAATCCAAAGCAGTGGAATGCTCTTAAACTACTTAATGAGAAGGGGGAATTTCTTGATGCAAATGAGGGTGAAAAGCTGCTTAAATTTGCAGAGGAGGGACTTTTCAATTACGCCGATGTTGACACACTGGGGATAATAACAAAAAGAGACTTTTCCAAACAGCATATAGAGGCGGTTCTCTCCCACCCTCTGGTGGATACAGAGGCAATCTACAGAGCCGGATTTACAGTTGCTCTTGATGCTGTTAACTCGGTTGGAGGCGTTATAATGCCTCAGCTTCTGGAGGCGCTGGGAGTAAAATGTATAAAAGTAAACTGTGATCCTACGGGCAGATTTGCACACAACCCGGAGCCACTGCCTGAGCATCTCACTGAACTCTCCTCTGTTGTGGTTAAAGAGGGTGCAGATTTGGGAATTTCAGTTGACCCTGATGTTGACAGGTTGGCACTGATTTGCGAAGATGGAAATCCATTTGGAGAAGAGTACACACTGGTTGCTGTTGCTGACTTTATTCTAAGGAGCAGAAAAGGGGCGACAGTATCAAACCTTTCATCCTCCAGGGCATTGAGAGATGTTACTGAAGCTGCCGGATGTGAATATTTTGCCTCTGCCGTTGGAGAGGTAAATGTTGTAACAGAGATGAAGAGAGTTGGAGCTGTTATCGGCGGAGAGGGCAATGGAGGAGTTATTGTACCTGATCTTCATTATGGCCGCGACTCATTGATCGGCACAGCACTTTTCCTTAGCCTGCTGGCAACAGAGAGGTGCAGCGCCTCAGATCTTAAGGCAAAATATCCTCCCTACTCTATTTCAAAAAATAAAATTGAGCTCTCACCATCAATTGATGTAGACAAAATCCTGTCAGATGTAAAAACCAGATATTCTCACAAAAGGGTAACTGATATTGATGGTGTAAAGGTTGATTTTGATGAGGAGAAAATGTGGGTACACCTCAGGAAATCGAATACTGAACCCATAATAAGAATATATGCAGAGGCCTCCACAGAGGAGAGAGCAGCAGCCTTGGCTAATGAAGTAATAAATGTAATTACAGAGATAACCGGATAATAATATGTTTTCATTCAGAACAACATCTTTAACTGAACAACCGGATCTGGTGCTTAGGAGCGGTAAGATTGCCCTCCTATGCAATCAATCATCCTGGCATCCTGAGAGAGGAGAGTATCTGATAGAGACACTCCACAAAAAAGGGGTGTTAAAAAGAGTATTTATACCTGAACACGGATTATTTGGAGAACTGCAGGATCAGGTAAAACTTGATGAGGGCTCTGTGTATGAAAGTATGGCTCCCGGATGTGAGTTTGTATCACTGTACGGTAGTAGTGAAGAGAGTCTTTCAGTTAAAAGGGAAAAACTTGAAGATCTTGATGCTCTTATAATTGATATCCAGGATGTAGGGGCAAGATACTATACATATCCTGTTACAATCTTTAACCTGTTTAAAGTGTTAAAGGCAGAGTCTGTCAATTTACCTGTTTATGTAATTGACAGAGTAAATCCGATGGGGAGACAGATTGAGGGGACAATGTTAAAGGAGGGCTACTCCTCTTTTATCGGAGAGACAGGTATACTTCATCGTCACGGTCTAACTCTTGGAGAACTGACAAATTACTTTTACAATGAGATAAATGCAAAGTTTCCGCTTCATATAATCTCATATGTTGCCGAATCGGTCAACAGAGAGATGCTTCCATGGAGCATATCTCCTTCACCAAATATCCCAGGCCTCTTTACCTGCCATTTTTACAGCGGGCAGTGCCTTTGGGAGGGAACCAATGTCAGTGAAGGAAGGGGAACAACAAGGCCTTTTGAAATATTTGGAGCCCCATTTATTGATGTATTGGCCGATTTTAACAGCAAAGAGGGTTACGAAAACTGGAATGATCCAGGAAATCCAATCTCAGATCCAAGTGTTTATATCAGATGGACAAGGTTTATACCTCAGTTCCATAAATTCTCAGGAGAGGTGTGCAGCGGATTTCAGCTTCATCCGGTACCCGGAAAGCAATACCATGCACTGGCACATAATTTGAGAATAATGAGGTTCATCAAAGAGAGCTGTGAAGGCTTCAGCTTCCGTCACGGCAAATATGAGGCAGGGAATGATAAGAGAGCAATTGAACTCTTGTGCGGAGACCCTCTTCTGGTAGATTATCTTGAAGGTAACACAGATTGGGATTCGGTTAGGGAGGAGATGAAGCACGAGGAGCAAAAATGGATACGAAAAGCGAAAAGGGTACTCCTGTATGATGATCAGCTCTTCCGATGTAAATAAATTAAATTTAAAAGAAAAAAGAGATTATGTCAAATCCGGTACTAAGCGAAAAAATTTTCAGGAGAGAGGCAGCTGCATCTTCCACAGGGGTAATGACAGTAAAGGGAACAGCAATGAAGGCCCTGGTTCTTGTACTTATGGTGCTTGCAGGTGCAGCATATACCTGGAAAATTTTTTATGAATCAATTAACCCTGCCTCTATCCAGCCTTGGATGTGGGGTGGAGTAATAGGTGGATTTATTGTAGCCATGATTATATCATTCAAACCAAACCTGGCACAGTATCTGGCTCCTGTTTATGCAGTTCTTGAGGGTCTGTTTTTAGGTGCAATATCGGCTATGTTTAATGCTGCTTTTGCAGAGAGTGCCCCCGGAATCGTTATGAATGCTGTTCTGCTTACTATGATGACAGCCTTTGTGATGTTCCTTCTATACAGAAGCAGATTAATTAAGGTGGATCAGAAATTTATGAGAATCATTACAGCTGCTGTTGGTGCTGTAGCTCTCTACTATTTTATTACAATCATACTGTCACTCTTTGGGGTGAATCTTGTTATGCTTCATAACAGCGGCCCTCTTAGCATAGGTATAAGTCTGGTGATTATAGGCGTTGCCGCATTCAGCCTTATGATGGATTTCCATTTTATTGAACAGGCATCGGCTGCAGGAGCCCCAAAACACATGGAGTGGTACGGAGCATTTGGCCTTATGGTAACACTGATTTGGCTATATCTTGAGATCCTTAAACTCCTTGCCAAATTTGCCGGTAACAGAGATTAATTTTGGATTCTTGAATTATATTTGTACTTTTGCAACCCCATAATAATTAACAACAATAGTAATGAAAAAAGGAATACATCCCGAAACCTACCGTCTTGTAGCTTTCAAGGATATGTCAAATGACCATGTATTTATCACACGCTCGTGTGCAAATACAAGAGAGACAATTGAGCACGAAGGAGTTGAATACCCTGTAATCAAAGTGGAGATTTCAAACACTTCACACCCATTCTACACAGGTAAGATGAAACTGGTTGATACAGCCGGCCGTGTTGATAAATTCCTCAACAGATACAAAAAGGTACAAAAATAATTTGTCCATAAAGTACACACACTTAAAAAAACCATCTGAAATACTCAGATGGTTTTTTTATTTGAGTTGGCTTAACTATCTTAGTTTAAACACTACCGGGAATGTGTATACAACTTTAACAGGTTTACCATCCTTTATAGCCGGCTCCCACTGAGGAGACTGGGAGATAACCCTGTAAGCCTCTTTGTCAAGAAGATCAGATACTCCTCTTAAAATCTTTACATTTTCTACTTTACCTTTTTCAGAAACAATAAACTGGGCTATAACCTTTCCCTGTATTGTGTCTTTTTTAGCCTGTTCAGGATATACCAGCTGGGTTGACATCCATTTCATAAATGTACTTTCATCTCCTCCCTGAAATTTTGGTTTGATGTCAGCTTTTTCAAATGATAATGTCTTTGATGTGTCCTGAAGCTGGGTTATATCAGCTAAAAGAGTCTCCCCTTTACTAAAGCTGGAGATTGAAAAGAGTGTCAGAATAGCTACCGAGA
>WARP01000476.1_pt1 | contig 54334 bp, 50 predicted proteins | sample 4769151 | NCBI WGS metagenome assembly WARP01 (sample SAMN08893023, study PRJNA449175) | gut metagenome | isolation source: rumen sample fed with dry roughage | host: cow | place: India: Nagpur | collected 2016
GGAAGAAAAGTTCAAGCTGGATGTGTGGTATGTGGATAATCAATCTTTCTGGCTTGATGTAAAAATCCTGTTCCTGACAGTCAAAAAAGTCTTTGTCCGTGACGGGATCAGTGCAGAAGGTGAAGCCACCATGTCCAAGTTCACAGGTTCTTCTTCAAAACAAGAGCAGCAATAATACATTTTTTATAAAACATGAATCAACCCCTTTACGCCATTTACGGTGCCAGTGGTTGTGGCCGTGGCATTATGCCCCTTGCCCGCCAGCAACTGCAAAATGCCGGTATTCCGCTGTCAAAGCTGGTTTTTATTGATGACAATGCCACTGCTTCTGAAATAAATGGGCATCAAGTCTTAAGTTATGCAAATTTCCTGAAACGTGATGCGAGCCAACGTTTTGTGGCTATCGCCATTGCCAACAGCACAGTCAGGGAAAAACTGGCCCTTCAATGTCTGGCAGATGGCATTACGCCTTGGGCAGTGACTGCTAATAATGTGGTCACCATGGATGACGTTGTAATTGCTGAAGGCGCTTTATTAAGCCCATTTGTCACCATTACCTCCAATATCCGTATTGGAAAATATTTTCATGCCAATTTATACAGTTATGTTGAACACGATTGCATCATTGGCGATTACGTTACCTTCGCCCCTGGAGTTCGTTGCAATGGAAATGTTCATATCCACGACCACGCCTATATCGGTAGCGGTGCCATCATCAAACAAGGCAAACCCGGTGAGCCGCTTGTTATTGGTCGAGGAGCCGTGGTTGGCATGGGTGCCGTGGTTACAAAGAATGTTCCTGCTGGTACCACGGTTGTGGGCAATCCGGCCAAACCCTTGGTTAAAAATTAGTTAAAAGTCAAATCATCATGCTAAATACCCCCTTCTCTCCCTGGCCCTCTTTCACTGTTGAAGAGGCCGATGCCGTTCGTGATGTTATTTTATCCAATAAGGTTAATTACTGGACAGGCACACAATGCCGGGATTTTGAAAAAGCCTTTGGTAGCTGGACTGATACCGCCCATGCAATAGCAGTGGCAAACGGCACGCTGGCGCTGGATCTGGCTTTCAAGGCACTGGATATTGGCTCGGGTGATGAGGTTATCGTGACTTCCCGCACCTTCCTGGCTTCGGTGTCCAGCATTATCAATACCGGTGCCAAACCGGTGTTTGCCGATGTCTGCCGTGATTCGCAAAACATTACCGCGGAAACCATCAAAGCCGTCTTAACGCCTAATACCAAAGCCATTGTCTGCGTGCACCTGGCTGGCTGGCCCTGCGATATGGACCCTATTATGGCCTTGGCCCGGGAACATGACCTGTATGTGGTGGAAGATTGCGCCCAGGCGCATGGGGCCATTTACAAAGGCCAACCGGTGGGCAGCATTGGGGATATTGGTGCCTGGTCTTTCTGCCAGGACAAGATCATGACCACCGGGGGTGAAGGCGGCATGGTTACCACCAATAACCGGGATTACTGGCTGAAAATGTGGGCCTATAAGGACCATGGCAAAAGCTGGGAAGCCGTGTACGAACGTGAACATGCACCCGGTTTTCGTTGGTTGCATGAGAGCTTTGGTACCAACTGGCGCATGACCGAAGTACAGGCCGTACTTGGCCTGATCCAGCTGGAGCGCATGCAGGAATGGACGAGACTTCGCCAGCAAAACGCCAACCAGATATGGGCAACCGCCAAACAGCTGCCTGCCCTGCGGGTGCCGGAAGTGCCTGAAGGCAGCGAACATGCCGCCTACAAATGCTATGTGTTCGTGCGGCCTGAGCAGTTAAAACCCGACTGGAACCGCGACCGTATTATTAATGAAATGGTGGCAGCAGGTGTGCCGGCCTTTTCCGGCTCCTGCTCTGAAGTGTATCTGGAAAAGGCGTTCGACAATACCAACCTGCGCCCGGCCCAGCGCCTGCCGGTAGCCATGGAACTGGGGGAAACGTCCTTGATGTTCCTGGTGCACCCCACCCTGACCCCGGCAGAAATAGATAAAACCTGCCAGGTTTTAAGCAGTGTCATGGAACAGGCCAGCAGGAGTTAGGCAATGACGGTGCCCAAAAAGAATTCCTGCCTGGAACAAAAGCTGCGGAATCATTTACTGCAGCTGGACCGCAGCAACAAACGCCTGTTGCAGGTGGTGGCCGATGTCGCGATTATCTGGCTGTCTTTGTGGCTGGCCTTTTACCTGCGGTTGGACACCGCCGATTTTATCCAGCCATTTGGCGGCCATGCCTGGCTGTTTATTATGGCACCGCTGGTGTCTTTGCCTATTTTTGTGGTGAAAGGGTTTTACCGGGCGGTAATGCGTTACCTGGGTTCCCAGGCCAGCACCACCATTTTTGAAGGGGTAACCATTGCCACGATTTTACTGGGTATTGTTATTTATATCGGGCCCACTAGCCCGGTCGTACCGCGTGGCGTGATTTTTATTTACTGGCTGCTTATGCTGCTGATGACAGGTGGCCTGCGGCTGTTAATGCGCCATTACTTCAGCAAGGACTCATCGGGTTTGTCAGTATTTATTCCTTTTTACAATGGCAAACCCAAAAACAGCAGCGACAAGCGTACGAAAGTGCTTATTTACGGTGCCGGCCGTGCGGGCAACCAGTTGCTCAATGGCATTAACATGGAAAGCAACATGAAAGTGGTGGGGTTCATAGACGACAACCCCACCCTGATCGGCCGTGTAATTGCCGGGGTAACGGTTTTTGACCCGCAGCAATTGGGCGAAGTGATTGTAAACACCCAAACCGAAAAGGTGCTGCTGGCCATTCCTTCTGCCACCCGTGCGCGCCGCCTTGAAATTATCAATGCCCTGGCCCCCTACAAGGTACTGGTTCGCACCGTACCCGGCATGATGGACCTGGTCAGTGGCAAAATTAAGGTACAAGACCTGCGCGAAGTGGATATTGCCGACCTGCTGGGCCGCGACCCCGTCGCCCCCAATATGGCGCTGTTTGAGCAATGTGTAAAAAACCAGGTGGTCATGGTAACCGGTGCCGGTGGCTCTATTGGCTCGGAACTGTGCCGCCAGATTGTCCACCTGCAACCTAAAGTACTTATTTTATTTGAACATTCTGAATTTGCCCTTTACGATATTCACCGTGAAATAAGTATTTATGTGCGCAACAAGCAACTGGATTTAAAAGTGGTGCCCATACTGGGTTCCATTCGCAACCAAAGCCGCCTGTTTGACGTGATGAGCGGCTGGAAGGTGGATACGGTTTACCACGCCGCCGCTTACAAGCATGTGCCCATGGTAGAACACAATATAGCCGAAGGGGTACGAAACAATATTTTTGGCACCCTGTATACCGCACAGTCTGCCATTCGTGCCCATGTAAAGAATTTTGTGCTGATTTCCACCGATAAGGCCGTACGCCCCACCAATATCATGGGTAGTACCAAGCGCATGGCTGAACTGGTGCTGCAGGCACTGGCGCGGGAATCCAGCCCGGTACTGTTTGGAGCAGAGGAATACGGGCACTTTTCCAACCAGACCCGTTTTACCATGGTACGTTTTGGCAATGTGCTGGGTTCTTCCGGTTCAGTCATTCCCCTGTTCCGCAAACAAATCACCAACGGAGGCCCCCTTACCGTCACCCACCCCGAAATTACCCGCTACTTCATGACCATCCCCGAAGCCGCCCAGCTGGTGATCCAGGCCGGCTCCATGGGCCAAGGCGGAGATGTGTTCGTGCTGGACATGGGTGAACCGGTAAAGATTGTGGATCTGGCCAGGAAAATGATCCAGCTTTCGGGCTTAACGCTTAAGTCAAAAGAAAACCCCGAGGGTGAGATAGAAATAAAATTCACCGGCCTGCGTCCCGGTGAAAAACTGTACGAAGAACTGCTCATTGGCAGCAACGTCAGCAAAACCGAACACCCCATGATCCAACGCGCCAACGAACTGCACACCGAATGGGAAGAACTGAAATTCCACCTGGCTACTTTGGATGATTCAATTCGTGCCTATGACTACCTGAAAGTACGTGATGTATTTCATTTACTGGTGGAAGGGTTCAAGCCGGATGAGCATATTGTGGACTGGGTGCATAAGCAGCAGGAAGAGCTGCGGGAGAATGTGCAGTTGCCGGAATATGTGCCTATGGCGATTTCACAAGATGTGAAAAAACGAGAAACGGATAAGCTTTCTGCTTGACGGGGAGTTGAGGCAAGACGGGTTCCCACGCTGGAGCATGGGAACTAGAAAGCATGGGAACCAGAAAAGAAACAACCATTCATACATTTGCACTCGTTCCCACGCTCCCGCGTGGGAATGCATACAACTCTATTCATATAGAGTTAAATCAAACGCTTAAATATTATATTAACGTGTTAAAAAAAAACATAAAAAAACTGAAAGGAAATACTTTACTTTCAGAAACAGCAACATACTTATTTTCAAATATACTTAATGCAGCAATCCCTTTTGCATTGCTACCCATTTTGACGCGCTATTTAAGCCCTGCCGAATATGGTGAAATTGCTATGTTCCAAATATTATTAGCTGGATTAGCTGGCATTGTTGGCTTAAGCACTGCCAGTGCATGTTCAAGAAAATTCTATGATCATAATTTAACACAAAAAGATATGCAGGCATTTATTGCTTCAGTTTTACAGATTTTATTTGCAAGTGGCTGTTTAGTTTTTATCATTATTTTTATATTTCATACATATTTTGAAAAATGGCTAGGTTTGGATAAAAAATGGATTTTATGGGCTGTTATTGTTTCTGTCTGTACCATTATTATTCAAATACGCCTTAGCCAATGGCAAGTTAGGAAAGAAGCAAAAAAATACAGTACTTTGCAAATCTCACAAAGCCTGCTCAATATGTTGCTTTCTTTAGTATTAGTCATTATATTTTTACAAGGCGTATCAGGTCGTATATCTGCACAAATCTGCGCAGCAGTTTTATTTGCAAGTATTGCTATATTATTTTTAGAAAAAGATAAATTACTAGGTTTCTTTCATTGGCGTCCAGATTTCATTAAAGAAGCCTTAAAATTTGGCGTCCCCCTTATTCCACATATCGGTGGTATTTTTCTATTAAACTCAGTAGATCGTCTGGTTATTAATACAGAATTAGGTCTTGCCGATACTGGTATTTATATGGTTGCCGTTCAACTGGCAGGCTCTATCGGATTAATTTTTGATGCACTTAATAAAGCCTATGTTCCCTGGTTGTATGAGCGCTTAAAACGTAATCAAACCAAAGAAATGCTGCAAATTGTACGTTTTACTTATCTCTGGTTCTTTCTTATATTAATTGGAAGTGGCTTGGGGTTCGTGATCGGCCCTTGGATGATTACACTTATTGCTGGGCAACAATACGTCAAGGCAGGTGATGTTATTGGCTGGTTATTATTAGGTCAAGCATTTGGTGGAATGTACCTGATGGTTACGAATTATATTTTTTACTCGAAACGAACAGGTCTCTTATCAATAGCCACAATCTTTTCTGGCCTACTTAATATTCTGCTATTGCTGGTGCTTATCAAAATACTAGGTCTTCAAGGTGCAGCCATTGCCTTCGCTGTTGCCATGTTTATTCGATTTTTGCTTACTTGGTGGGTGGCACAAAAAGTTCACCCCATGCCTTGGTTCAAATTAAATTTTCAAAATTAATCACAAATAGGTTATTTCATGCTATCAAATCAAACTATTCTTGTCACCGGCGGAACCGGTTCCTTTGGCAATACGTTCGTACCAATGACACTGGCCAAATACAACCCTAAAAAAATCATTATTTTCTCTCGCGATGAGATGAAGCAATGGGACATGGCCAAAAAATTTCAAGGTGATGATCGTGTACGTTTCTTTATTGGTGACGTGCGTGATAAAGACCGTTTATACCGCGCACTGGATGGGGTGGATTATGTGGTTCATGCGGCAGCAACAAAAATTGTGCCTACCGCAGAATACAATCCTTTTGAATGTGTAAAAACCAATATCAACGGTGCCATGAACCTTATTGATGCCTGCATAGATAAAGGTGTGAAACGTGTTGTAGCCTTATCTACCGATAAAGCCAGCAGCCCGATTAATCTTTACGGTGCTACCAAACTGGCTTCAGACAAACTGTTTGTGGCGGGTAACTCCTATTCTGGTGGTCATGGGACCAGCTTTGCTGTGGTCCGTTACGGCAACGTTATGGGTTCACGCGGTTCCGTGATTCCATTCTTCATGTCAATCAAGGATAAAGGCACACTTCCTATTACCGATGCACGCATGACCCGTTTCATGATTTCGTTGGAAGAAGGTGTTGAACTGGTATGGCATGCTTTTGAGGACATGGTCGGCGGTGAAATTTATGTCAAGAAAATTCCATCCATGAAAGTAACTGATCTGGCACGTGTGGTTGCACCAGAGGCCAAACAGGAAATTATTGGCATCCGCCCCGGTGAAAAACTGCATGAACAGATGATTAGTTCAGAAGATGCCTACTATACCTACGAATACCCAGAACACTTCAAAATACTGCCTACTATTAACGGCTGGGCAGACAGCCCCGAACGCATTAAAGATGGTAACAAAGTACCTGAAGGCTTTGTGTACGCCAGTGACAACAATAGCGAATGGATGACTGATGAGGCCCTGGCCTCCTGGATTGCTGCCAATAAAGACAAAATCGGGAGTATCTAAGCATGATTCCTTATGGTCACCAGGATATAAACCAGTCTGATATTGATGCTGTTGTCAATGTTCTCAAATCGGATTTTCTTACGCAAGGCCCAATGGTTCCCAAGTTTGAGCAAATCGTGGCTCAACATGTAGGCGCTCAACATGCCTTTGCCGTTAATAGCGCCACATCGGCCCTGCATATTGCCTGCCTGGCATTAGGCTTGGGCCCGGGTGATAATTTATGGACAACGCCCATTACCTTTGTAGCCTCTGCCAACTGCGGTTTATATTGTGGCGCCAAAGTGGATTTTGTAGACATAGATCCAAAAACCTATAATCTCTGCTCTAAGACATTGGCAGTTAAACTGGAACAGGCAGAAAAAGAAGGAAAGCTTCCTAAGGTACTGGTTGCCGTACATCTGTGTGGACAACCTTGCGATATGGAGGCTATCCACACGCTTGCCAAACGTTACAACTTCGGTGTTATTGAAGATGCGTCACATGCCATTGGTGGGAAATATAAAAATGAATTTATTGGTAACTGCAGGTACAGTGACATCACGGTTTTCAGTTTTCATCCAGTAAAAATCATTACCACCGCCGAAGGTGGAATGGCACTTACCAATAACGAAGCACTGGCGAATAAAATGGCTCTTTTACGCAGCCACGGTATTACCCGTGACCCTGCACTCATGACACATGAGCCGGATGGCCCTTGGTACTACCAACAAATTGATCTGGGGTTCAACTACCGCATGACTGAACTGCAAGCCGCTATGGGTGTTAGTCAGATGGTACGGCTTGATCAATTTGTGGCAAGACGCCATGAACTGGCAAAACGTTATGATGCGCTATTAAGCAAGCTTCCTGTCACAACCCCATGGCAGCATCCTGACAGTTATTCAGGCCTTCATCTTTATGTGATCCGTTTGCAACTGGATAAAATACAGTCAACGCATCAACAGGTATTTGAAGCTTTGCGAGAAAATGGAATCGGTGTGAACTTGCACTACATTCCTGTACATACTCAGCCCTATTACCAGCAAATGGGTTTCAAATCGGGTGATTTTCCAGAGGCGGAAAGCTACTATGCGGAAGCAATCAGTCTACCCATGTTCCAGACAATGAGTAATGCGCAGCAAGATGAAGTCGTGAATTGCATCGAAGCATCCTTGTAAAGTGACGGGAACAAATAGGCATGAAACTACTATCTATCATAATTCCGTTTTACAATTCCGAACATAAATGCACGAGATTATTGGAAAGCCTCAAGAATATTAACGACTCTGAAGTAGAAATAGTGTGTGTTGATGATGGATCAACAGACAACACAGTTAATCTTATTAAAAACTTCAAAAAAGATGTAAATTTCCATGTTCACATTATTGAACAGGAAAACAAAGGTCCTGGTGGTGCAAGAAATACAGGATTAGAGGTATCCCAAGGTAAATATATTTGGTTTGTTGATTCTGATGATGATGTTGACCTGAACACTGCATTAGCTATACTTCGTCAAAATGAAATTTTAGATTTTGATTTTATAGATTTTAATATTAAATCAGACAATAAAAATATTAATAGTATGGAATTAACTCCTGGTGTCTATAACACCGCAGTTACTCAGCTACTCATAACCAAGTTTGGAAGAATCTGTACAAAAATATTCAATAATCGTGTTTTCAAAAATACTGGATTACGTTACCCAGAATATTGCATATATGAAGATAACCCGGTTGTTTTTATTCTTCCTTTTTGTATAAATAAATTCATGAAAAGTGAGAGTTGTGTTTATTCACACAATGAAGAATACAATTCTGTCACAAGAGGAAATCGATCAGATAGGTATTATGACAGAATGATTACAGCTTGTTATGGCTATTCGGTTGGTAGTAATATTGCAAAAAATGAAGAAATAAAATTAATTATGCAAAAACATTTCATAAGACTATATGTAGTTAACACGGGAACCTTAACAAAATTTCCTAGTAAATATTGGATAGAAAGGCTTCGAATAATGCGAAAATTTAGACAAGATGCAAAAATCCTTGGTATAAACACAAGTCTATTTAACATAAGCCAAAATTTAAAAACCGTTAGTTTTAAATTTAAAATTATATTTATACCACTTTATCTAACTTCCATAATCATGCCTGATCAAAATAAGTTTTTTGAAAATAAAAGAATAAATGCATGGAGTCGCCCTTTCAAGGCACCTCTAACTTTTAATATCGATTGCTAAATGAAACTAGCCATCATCCCTGCCAGAGGTGGCAGTAAACGAATCCCTCGCAAAAATATTAAACCATTCTGCGGCAAACCTATGATTGCCTGGTCTATTGAAGCAGCCTTAACAAGTGATTGCTTTGATCAAATCATTGTTTCCACTGATGACCAGGAAATTGCCGACATCGCGATTGAGCAGGGAGCAAGCGTTCCGTTTATTCGACCCGCTGAATTGTCTGATGACCAGACTGGAACCATTCCCGTCATCCGTCATGCAATTGACTGGTTCAATAAACAAGGCACCCCAGTTGAGCAAGCTTGCTGCCTGTACGCGACAGCCCCTTTCGTTCAGGCTAAAGATATTCAACAGGGTCTAGAGGTACTACAACAGAATCAATGTGACTATGCATTTTCCGTTACAAGTTATGCCTTTCCGATCCAAAGAGCCATTCGACTTAACGGAAATGGCCGTGTGGAAATGTTCAACCCTGAACACTTTAATACACGATCCCAAGACCTGGAAGAAGCTTTTCATGACGCAGGCCAATTTTACTGGGGACAAGCACAAGCCTGGCTGGATGGACGAGTCATATTCACACCCAATTCGGTTCCTGTTCTTTTGCCAAGACATCGTGTACAGGATATTGATACATTGGAAGATTGGGTTCGTGCTGAATGGCTCTTTAAAGCCATGCAAATGCGATTAAATTCCAATTAATGGAACTATTGATGAAAATCGTTTTTCGTGCGGACGCTTCACTGGAAATGGGTACTGGCCACGTCATGCGCTGCCTTACACTTGCCAACGCCCTACATGCAGAAGGAAATAAATGTCACTTTATTTGTTGCGAACACCCTGGCAATCTGATTGAATATATCCGAAAACAGGGGCACACGGTTCATTCATTGTCTTACCTGGGAAATGAAAAAGTAGATGACAAAAATAATGAAGGTCCCGTGCTTGCGCATGCTGCATGGTTGGGAGCTTCACAAAAAGAAGATGCTGCGGCCTGTGATGAAATACTGGCAACAATTAAACCAGAATGGTTAGTTGTAGACCATTACGCCCTGGATTATCGTTGGGAACAAGAACTTAAGCCATACTATCAAAACCTCCTGGTCATAGATGATCTTGCAGACAGAAAACATAATTGCAACATCTTGCTGGACCAGACTTTTGGGCGAAAAGCGGAAGACTATCATCCTTGGGTTCCTCCTGACTGCACATTGCTGTGTGGATCAGATTATGCATTGTTGCGCCCAGAGTTTGCTCAATTACGTGCTTATAGCCTTGAACGGCGCAAGCAACCACAATTACGACGTTTGCTAATCACCATGGGTGGCGTTGACAAAGATAATGCAACAGGTCTGGTGCTTAATGCCCTCTCCCTCTGTGATATTCCGCGTGATTGTCAGATTACAATGGTAATGGGTGGGAATGCTCCGTGGCTAAAAGAAGTACAAAAGCAAGCAGAACAAATGCCTTGGGAAACTGAAGTGCGCGTTAATGTAAGTAATATGGCGCAATTAATGGCTGATAGTGATCTTGCAATTGGAGCAGCAGGGGCTACTTCATGGGAACGTTGCTGTCTTGGTTTGCCTACTATTATGGTGGTGCTGGCTGAGAATCAAGAAATGGCAGCAGCATTATTGCAGAAAGCAAATGCAGTAAAAAAAGTAGACATTAATAGGCCTCTTGAACCCCAGCTAAAAGAAAAGCTGCATAAACTCAGTGTAAATAACTGTTTATTACTGTCAATGATTAAAAATGCAGCAAAAATAACTGATGGTAGCGGTCTTCAAAGAGTAATAAATGAATTAATGAGAGATGATTTATGAGTGATATTGGAATTTTGCGCAATATAGAGTCTGAAGAACTGGAAATTATGCTCGAATGGCGCAATACGCCTGAAATACGCATGAATATGTATACCCAGCATGAAATCAGTTTACAAGAACACCTTGCTTGGTGGAAAAAAACCTCCCTTAGAGAAGACCAAAAATATTTCATGTATGCATACAACGATTTGCCTCTTGGCATTGTAGCATTCAATAACATTGATAAAATCAATTCAAATTCATCATGGGCCTTCTACGCTGCTCCTAATGCTCCACGTGGTAGTGGTAGTCGTATGGAATTACTTGCTTTGGATTTCAGTTTTCATGAGCTGAAATTACACAAATTGCATTGTGAAGTTTTAGCCACAAATATGCAAGTAGTGAAAATGCACCAAAAATTCGGGTTCCAAATTGAAGGTATTTTAAGGCAACAACACAAAATCAAAAATGATTTTATTGATGTTTACAGACTTGGAATTTTGTCAACTGAATGGCTAGAAAACAGATCTGCTTTATATGAAAAAATATCTAATTTTACGAGATAATTCATGACTCATTCAATATCTATTAATGGTCGCAAAATTGGACCGACTTATTTTCCCTATATTATTGCAGAACTTTCTGCCAATCATAACGGGAAATTTGAAACCGCAATAAAAATCATTGAAGAAGCAAAAAAAGCCGGGGCTGACGCTGTCAAACTTCAAAGCTATACTGCAGACACGATTACCTTAAACTCCGATTCTGAAGAATTCCAAATTCATGGTGGTCTCTGGGATGGTAAAACGCTTTACCAGCTTTATCAGGAAGCCCATATGCCTTGGGAGTGGCACAAACCCCTTTTTGAACACGCCCGTAAACTGGGCATTACCATTTTCAGCTCACCTTTTGACAACACGGCCGTTGATTTGCTTGAAGACCTTAATGCGCCTGCTTATAAAATAGCTTCCTTTGAAGCCGTTGACCTGCCCTTGATCAAATATGTTGCCAGCACTGGCAAACCCATGATTATTTCAACGGGTATGGCTGACGCTGAGGAAATTCAGGAAGCCATAGAAGCAGCCCGTGAAGGGGGTTGCAAAGAACTTGCCATTTTGCATTGTGTCAGTGGCTACCCGGCACCTGCCGAAGATTACAATCTGCGCACAATTCCTGACATGATAAATCGCTTCGGCTTGGTCACTGGTTTGTCAGACCATACGCTTGACAACACAACCGCTATTGCCAGCGTTGTACTAGGTGCCTCAATTATAGAAAAACACTTTACACTGGATCGTAGCGGTGGTGGTCCTGATGACAGTTTTTCACTGGAGCCAGCAGAACTATCTGCTTTGTGTCGCGACTCTAAAACCGCCTGGTCTGCTTTGGGAAATGTGAATTATGGACGAAAATCTAGTGAACAGGGAAATGTTAAATTTAGACGATCGTTATATTTTGTAAAAGATATGAAGGCGGGTGAAGTGATTACTGCTGATTGCATTCGCAGTGTTAGGCCTGGGTTTGGACTTGCGCCTAAACATTGGGATGATGTGATTGGGCGTAGAGTTACTGAAGATATAATGAAAAATTCACCTGTTTCAAACGAACTTTTTGAATAAAAAAAGGATATGCAACCTCAAGGTTGCTAAGAAATGTTCAGTTCATATTGCATGTTATTCCAATTTGCCCGTTCCTACGCCAGAGCATGGTAGTGAGCACAAAAAACTGGCTATGGCCATTAACAACCATCAGATGACGTAGCGTCAATATAATCCTTGCTTAATGGCAATACGGTCAATGACTATTATCACTGCCACGCTAAGCACAACTCAGGTAATCAACAGATCTAATAAAAGATACAGAATGCTAGCTGTGCTTAAAGGTACACCCTCTAAAGGTAATAAAATTATGAAACGATATGAAACTTTGGACTGGTTGAGAGGGTTAATGGCCCTCTCAATCATGATTTACCACTTAGTTGCGTGGAAAATAACTGGCCCAGATGCAAGCTCAATACTTGGGATTTTTGGGATATATGGGGTTTCAATCTTTTTTGTATTGTCTGGCTTAAGTATGGCTATTGTGTATCATAATTACATAAAAGACCCAACGACTTCCCTCACCTTTTTTCTGAGGCGTATTTTTAGAATATGGCCTTTATTATGGGTTTGTGTGGCAACTGTAAGTGCAATCGGTCTGATTGGCGGTGCGCAAATGGATATTTTGAAAATTCTACTAAATTTGACGACGCTGTTTGGATTTGTATCGCCTATGGACTATATCAATACTGGTGCGTGGTCAATTGGCAATGAAATGGTTTATTATGCTATGACACCACTCATCATTGCCATCTATAACTACAAAAAGTCCTTGGGAAATCTTGTTGTCCTTTGTTCTATACTAATTGGCTTGTATTTTGCATTTTTCGCTTTCAAGCCAACAGATCTAGCATCACAATGGTCAACTTATATCAACCCGTTTAATAATTTGTTTTTTTATACCTGCGGTATCGCTCTGTATTACAACTATCATGAAATCAATTTCAAAAAATACTCATATTTTTTAATCTTGATCCCTTTGTTAATTTATGGATTTTATCCTGTCTCAGGTAATCAAATTAATATTGTCCAAGGGACAGATCGTGTACTTTTTTCATTGTCTGCAATTTTCTTAACACTGGGTTTTTATAAACTTACAGTGGATATGCCGGCTCTTATCTCAAAGCCATTAGCAAATCTAGGTGAAGCAACCTATGGAGTTTATTTGCTTCATCCAATTGTCTACACAATTGTCAATAAAATAGCCGTCAGTCAGTCAGTCAGTCAGTCAGTCAGTCAGTCAGTCAGTCAGTCAGTCATTGTAATCTTGCTAACTATTGTTTTAACAATTATTGCCGCAAATATTTCATATAAATTTTTTGAAAAACCGTTTGTTAAGCTTGGAAAAAAGACAACTGAAAACATTGAAGAAATTTGGGGATTACAGCAACAATTAGCTGGCCTTAAGAAATAGATCAAAATACTTTTAACTGTTTTAATGACACACCATTCGTGTTTGTCAAACAAGTTGTCCAATATTTCATGCAGCCAACCTTATATTTTCAAGTAGGGTGTCGTGCTCCCTGGGCGGGTTAAGCCAGACTTCCTCAACCAGTTTCCAATTGAGAACAGAACGGTTCTTCCAGCGTTCAGGCTAGGCCTCCTGAGTTCGTGATAATAGTAGTCAATATATTGCTAAATGCCCGCTTTTGAGGGCATTTTTAATACTTAACTATCTGATTTGATTTTAACGACTACCTTTTCAATTAAATCCGGGTGCTTAATAGAGTACTCCATCATTTCAGGTAATGTATCTATGCTTTCAGAAAAATAGATCAACTTTTCAATTTTAGTTTGATTTTTATAAAGTAAAGAAATCGCTTCCGGGAAAATATGTGCGCTGTTCCTTGAGCCAATGACATCAATTTCTTTACGTATGATCGTACTGATAGGTACGGGCAAATTATTTCCTGATATCCCAACCAGCACAAACCTGCCTGCAGCGCGAATTGCCTGAATTCCCAATTGAATGGCGGGCTCTACACCAACCGCGTCAATCACAACCGTATAACCGCCCTCTGAAAATTTCATCAGGTCATCAGGATTGTCTTTTCCTGCTTGAAAGGTAAAATCTGCTCCCATTAATTTTGCTTTTTCCAATCGGGAAGGTACCAGGTCAGAAATGCTGACCTGCGCATGTAAATCTTTACAAGCCAACACCAAAGCCTGGCCAATAGGGCCCGCCCCCAAAATTAAAACCTTATCGCTTTGTGTAACATTACCTCTTTTAACCGCCTGCACTGCAATGGAAAGTGGCTCGGCGAAAACGGCAATATGGGAAGGCAGGTCAGGTACCGGATGCAAAAGTTTTTCAGGCACAATTACTTTTTCCTGAAAAGCGCCTGGCACATGCACCCCAACAATTTTCAAGTCTTCACAACAGTTATAACGACCCACTGAGCATGCATAACATGTTCCACAGCTGATAAGCGGTTCAACAACGACACGGGTTCCAACAGGTAGCAGGGCTTTACAGTCCTCTCCGTACTGGACAATGGTTCCACAAAACTCATGTCCTTGAATTAAAGGATATGTTGCATAAGGATGTTCACCCAAATAAATATGGTGATCAGAACCACAAATACCAACCGCATTAATATCCAGCAATACTTCTCCTGCCGCTGGAACCAGGTCATTATTCATTGACAGCTCCATTTTGCGACTTTCTTTTGTAATAAAGGCCTTATGCATGATTTATCCCATAATGTTTTTTTAAAATTGAAAACAGGTTTAATAAAAATTAAATTCCATTAAACCTGATCACTCATTTATTGTTAATTTCTATCGAACAAATCGTTTGACATAATCAGCGCCTAGTCCAATAGCCTCATAATGCTTCCTGCATTTTTCAATTTTGGTAAATACGTCTTCATAACCAATTGCATTGCCGTCAGAATCCAAATAAATATATCCACCTGTCGCATGAAATAAGGTAATCATTTCTTCAACATCTGAAGGTACAAATAGTGTATGAATCTCTCCTGGGGGTTCGAATGCATATCCCCCCGCTTCGGCAACCCAATCATGCTCAAGATAGTACCAGCGCCCTTTTTGAGGGAATGCATGAACCGGCCCTGTATGGTGGTGAACCGATAAAATTCCCGTTTTTCGAACACGCAACAGGTTGATAAAATACCCTTGCGTGGCATGCAGCATAATGGGCTTAAAATCCACGCCATCTGACTGAGGAACCCAAAGGTGCTCCTCTTCAGGCAAATTCTTCAAAGCATCCGGAAGAACCAGGCCCTCGCTAATACCAAAAGCCTGCGCACCCTGATACGCCGCTGGTTCAGGGTTCCCGTTGTTACGATTAGTTTTTTCTATAATATCCATCTTTATCTCCTGTTAAGAATTTATTTAAGTCATTAACCAACCACCAGCCACGTCTACAACCTGACCAGTCACAAAGCCGGCTTCTTTATCTGAAGCCAGGTACAAACATAAACTTGCCACCTCTTCCGGTTTACCCAGTCTTTTAAGCGGTGTTTGCTTTATATAAACTTGATTAGCCTGCTCGCCCGCCATCGCCACCATGTCGGTATCAATACGACCAGGCGCAATGGCATTGACCGTAATACCAAACTCACCCAATTCGCCAGCCATATGACGCGTGAAACCAATCACAGCCGCTTTGGTTGTGCTGTAATGAACGGCACATACATCAAGATAAGCTTTACCCGCTACGGAAGACATCGACACGATCCGGCCAAATCGTTGCTGCTTCATGCTCTTGGAAACCGCCTTGGAAAAGAAAAAAACGCCATTCAAATTTACATCAACGACTCTGCCCCACTCTTCAACGCTCAACTCATCAATCGGCAGCCCCCATCCTTTCTCCTTGGGTGAAATACCGGCATTATTGATAAGTGTATCAATGGGTCCCATCAAGGATTCTGCCTGTGTCACCGCCTCACAGCACGAGGCGTAGCTACCGACATCGGCATAAACATAATGAATATTCTGAAAGTTTTCTTTTAGTTTTGCCAAAGAAGACTCTCCCTTTTCTGTATTGCAATCCACCATCACCACGTTTGCGCCATGTTCAAGAAAGGCTTTTGTAATGGCAAAGCCAATCCCGTTTGCGCCACCGGTAACAATGACATTTCGTCCGTTAAAATCCATAATTACTCACAAGCTAAAATAAATAAAAAAATTGATTCTTAATGACCTAAATAGGCCTTTCTCACCATCGGATCATTCAGCAAATCCTTTCCGACCCCCGACAACACAACTTTTCCGTTTTCCAGGATATAAGCGCTGTTGGCAATTTTTAGTGTGTGAAATACATTTTGCTCAACGATAATAACGGTCATCCCTTTAGAGGCGATCGTTTCAATGACTGAGAACATCTGCTCAACCAGTAATGGAGATAATCCCAAGGAAGGTTCATCAAAAATAAGCAGATCCGGTTTGGACATCAGGCCTCGACCAATTGCAACCATTTGCTGCTCTCCGCCAGACAAAGACCCGGCCAATTGATGAAGCCTTTCTTCCAGGCGTGGAAAAAGGTCCAATACATAGGCAAGATTTTCTTTCCAGGATGGCCGGGCATCACTCCTGTAGGCCCCTAACAATAAATTGTCTTTGACCGTTAAATAGGGAAAAAGCTGCCTGCCCTCGGGAATCATCGAAATGCCTCTGTTGACAATTTCATGGGAAGGTTTGTTGGTAATGATTTCGTGTTTGTAAGAAACACTGCCTGCTTTAATAGGTATTAGTCCGCATAACGCTTTTAATATCGTGGTTTTTCCTGCGCCGTTTGCCCCCAGTATCGTCACGATTTCACCTGGATCGACATGGAAATCAATTTCCCTGATCACCTCGACGGGTCCATAAGAAACAATTAGCTTTTCAACATTAAGCAGCATTTTTATACCCCACTCCTAAATATGCCTCGATGACTTTTTCATTATTGACCACTTCACTTGGCGTGCCCTCAGTGAGGATAGCGCCTGCATCAACCACAATAATTCTGTCGCATAAAGCCATGGTGGCTCTCATTTGATGTTCAATTAACAAAACCGATACACCTGTCTGACGTACCTGTTTGATCATATCAATCGCCTCATCAATATCTGTTGGACTAAGACCAGCCATCACCTCATCAAGCAGCAAGACTCTGGGTTTGGTTGCCAGTGCACGGGCAACTTCAAGTCGTTTTAGCGCACCTACAGTCAAATCACTGGCCGCCTTGCCCAATTGTTCGGTCATACCCGTTTGTTCAGCAACTTCCAGTGCAATTTGCTCGGCTTTTTTAACATCGTTGGTATGCAAGAAAGCACCTAACATGATGTTCTCCAGGACAGACAAACCTGAAAAAGGCTGGGCAATTTGAAAGGTACGACCAATACCCAATCTGGCACATTGTGTTGGTGAAGTAATATTTACCCATTCATTATTGCTGTCCAATAACGTTATTTTTCCTGAGTTGGCTTTTAGGAATCCGGACAACAAATTAAATATGGTTGTTTTACCTGCCCCGTTAGGGCCAATTAAACCCAGAATTTCGCCTTGTTTAAGTTCAAGCGTAACGTTATTGGTAGCGACCAGTCCGCCAAATTTCTTCACCAGGTTTTCTGCCTTCAAAATTGGCTTGTTGGATCTAACGTTTACCAATGATTTATCTTGGACACTGCCAACTTGTTGCTCACGATCTTCTGGCTTTCTTTTCTCAACAGGTATTTTTTTTATGGCGGGTTCCTTGAAAATGCTCAAACTGCCAATCAAGCCCCTGGGGAACCAAAGCACAGCCAGCACCAGCACCATGCCATATACTGCGCCGTGCACACCATTGGCGTAAGCACTTAACCAGCCCCGTACCAATTCCGCAATGGGAATAACCACAATCGCACCAAGTAAAGGCCCGAAGACGGTTCCGATTCCACCAATTAGCGCAAACATGGCGATCTGAATTGACAGACCCAATGAAAACGCCGCATCTGGCTCAATAAATGTCAGGTACATGGCATAGTAAGTGCCAATCGCACTGGTTAACATGGCTGAAATAACCATTGCCCAGATGCGGGTACTAACCGTGTTGATGCCAATGGCTTTGGCAGCATCATCTCGCTCCCTGATCGCCATCAGGTAAAATCCGATTTTGTTTTTACGAATTAACCATGACACCAAAAGGCTTAAGCTTAAAAAAGCAAGAGCCAAGAGATATGAGTATTCCTTATCCCTAAAAACCATCCATTCAAAACCAATATTCAATGGAATCGTTAAACCTGAAGATCCACCTGTAATCTCTTGCTCATGTATCGTGAATAGACGGACCACTTCCAGGATGGCGATTGTTACCAATGAGAAAAACGGGCCTTTCAAGCGGAAGGTTGGCCAACTAATCGAAAAGGCAACGACAGCGGAAATGAGCATACCGATGACCATGCCAATCCAGGGATTTATTCCATATTGGTTTAGCAAAATGACCGCGGTATAACTGCCAATACCATAAAACACGGCATGACCTAATGACATCTGCCCGGCGTATCCGCCAACAATATTCCAGGCAGTTGAAAGGCCGCCAAATACACAAATCAATATTGCGATATGGTAAAAATAGGTTGATCCAATCATCAATGGGAGCAACAAGAGTAAAGCAGCAAGACATACCAATGTGTAAATTCGCTGATTATTATTTTTTATAAACATGATTACGCTCCACTTTCTTTACCAACAAGACCTGTTGGTTTAATAATCAGAATCAGGATGAATAAGGAAAAATAAACCACTTCCTTTAAGGCCAGCGAAATGTAGTATCCCGCCAAGCTGTCCACAATACCAATAATGAGTGAAGCCAAAACTGCCCCTGTTACATTCCCCAAACCACCCAGTACCACAATAACAAAAGCAACCAGTATGAAATAACTGCCTACCATTGGGAAAACGGTATACTGGGAAGAAATCAAGACTGAGATAAGACCAACGCAAGCACAGCCAAGTCCAAATGTAATGGCATAAACCTTGTTAACATTAATTCCCATTAACGCTGCTGAGTTTCTATTTTGAGAAACCGCTTTAATTGACATCCCGGTAAAGGTTTTTGACAGGAACATTTGCAATGCCAGAGCCAGAATTACCGAAATTACCAAGGTAATAACTTGTCCTACTACCACATTAATACCACCAATATTTGCGGTTGATACTGCCAGACTGTCCACAGTTCTATGAATATCTGCACCAAATACGACAAGTGCCATATTCATTAGAAAAGTGGAAACACCCACGGTGGCAAAAATCTGCATGTGATGGGGTGCATTAAGCAATGGCTGGATAATTGTTTTTTGCATTAAATACCCCAACACAAAAAGCAGAACAACAACGGGTATTATTGCTCCCAGCACGTTCAATCCAGAGTAGGTAGTTAATAAGTATGTTGCATATAACCCGATCATCAAGAACTCACCATGAGCAAAGTTAACTACTTTTATAACCCCGAATATTAAAGTGAGCCCCACGGTTAAGCCGATATATACACCAGCCAATAAAATACCGTTAACGATTAACTGTATAAAAACATCCACTTGATTATCCTTTTTCTATTTGATACAAGTTATGCCGTATTTTGATAAAGATTTTGATTTTTTTATTGAAACGCTTCAATTAAAAATCAAAAAATAATAATGCTATAGAAATCGCCATCGCTACAGCATTATTATTGACATGCCATTTAATCAAGTATTGGTTTGGCAACCGCAATATTTTCAGGATAAATGGCTACCAGCTTTCCGTCCTGCCATTGCGTCACCACCATATTGGCTCGAGTATTTTGTCCGTTTTCTGAGTATTTCACGCCATAACCGGTTGCTTGGCTGCCAACCGGTTCATCCAGTGCCAATACTGCATCACGAATATCGTCTCTATCCAATGACTTGGCATTATTCAAGCTTTGAATAAAAGCTTTGGCACCAGCATATGAGATAAGACTGTAGGTAGTGGGCTCTTCATTGAATTTCTTTTTATAGTTTTCTATAAATTCAGTTAAGCCTTTGGCCCCCTCCGGATTGATGTTTACCAACGCAAAATCAGTTGAAATAATACCATCCAGCTTCTCACCCACCGCTTTGCGAGTTTCAGACAATGAATATCCACCCCCGCCACCAATCAATATTTTAGGCTTATATCCAGCTTCTTCCATTTGTCGTGACAGAAGAATAGTATCGTTTTGATAACCTGTGTGCAGCACTACATCAGGATTAGCCTGTTTCATTAATAACACAGCCGAAGACAAATCAACTGTTTTCGCTGAATAGGGTATTTTCTTAACAATTTCAATACCTTCCGCTTCCGCAATTTCTACTTGTTTTTTAGCGACAGAAGAGCCGTACAAGCTATCTTCATGTATAACAACCGCTTTAATATTTTTTGGGTCCAGTTTGTGATGAGGCAGCACAATTTCTTTTAATGCATCCATGCTTGAAATGCCAAAGTAACTTGCCGGTGCACTTGCCCTAAACAGGTACTTGAAACCTCGTTCGGTAATGTTGTCCGCAGTACCTGTTAATTCAAAAAACGGTACGCCAGCCAGTTCTGCGACAGGGGTTGCCGCATAGGATAATCCAGAGGCGTAGGTACCAAAAATTGCCTTGACCCCTTCCATGGAAATAAGTCTTCTTGTTTCGCTAACTGCCTGTGTTGTATCTGCAGCATCTGCTTTGATGAGCTGTATTTTTTCCCCTTTGACTCCGCCATTTGCGTTGGCCTCCTCTACCGCCAATTCAAGCCCCTTGTAGCATTGAATACCAAAGGTAGCAAAGTTACCACTCATGGGAAAAATACCACCTACCTTGACCGGTGCCGCATAAAGCGAGCTTGACGCTCCTATCAGCCCAGTGAACAGGACCGTCTGGACAATCTTGTATGAAAAAATACTTTTTTTATTAAATAAAACCATTGCTTGTCTCCTTTGGTTGCCAAATTAAGGCGTTGAATTTTTACTATTTATTGTCTTGTGGTTAAAATACTATCACGTAATTGAAACGTTTCAATTAAGGGTATTTACCTAATTAAGTAAATTTTTTTCAATGATATAAATCAAGTAATCTTATGTTTTCCGGCTAAAAATGAATAAAAAACCTACTTTAAAAGATGTAGCAAGAATTGCAGGTGTTTCTTTGGGAAGCGCATCTGCAGCCCTTTCCAATCCAGAAAAACTAAAACCTCAAACCAGGGACAAAATTCTTGAGGTCATTAAATCAATCGGTTACATCAAAAATGATTCGGCAAGAGCCTTGGTGTCCAAAAAAACCAATTCCATCGCAATTATTGTCCCCACCATTGATAACCCCCTTTATTCTGGTCTTGTCGCTTCAGCACAAAAAATACTTAGTGCACATCACTATCACCTGCTAATTGGCACTCATGAGTATGAGTTCGAACAGGAATACGATGTCATTCGATCCATGGTGGAAAAGGGTATAGACGGGTTAATTATATTGGGCTCACAGCACACTGAAGACGTATACCAATTACTCAAAATTCGTAACATCCCTTATGTATTGAGCTTATCTTTAGACGAAACCAAAGAGCATCACTCGGTTGGTTTTTCAAATTTTCAGGCTAGTTATTCAATAGCAAAAGTAGTCGTAAACATGGGACACCGTAAAATTGCACTGTGCGGTGGATCCCACACTTTTAATGAGCGGGCCAGAGAACGTGAGGCCGGAGCAATATCAGCACTCAGTGAAAGCAAAATTAAAATACCAGAGCATTGGAAGTTGCGTAAAGCCTTATCCATTGAAGGAGGCAGGGAGGCCTTCAGAAAACTTTGGTCCTATGATGAAAAACCTACCGCGCTTATTTGCGGTACCGATTATCAAGCGCTGGGAGCCATTGATGAAGCCAAGAAATACAATGTAAAAATACCGAGCCAACTTTCCATAACAGGTTTTGACGACATTGAATTTGCATCGCTTTGTACACCAAGCCTAACAACGATGAAAGTGCCTTTTTCAGAATTGGGAAGCCGCTCTGCTTTACATCTATTAGATATGATTAATGGCAATAATCCCATTATTATGGAACCAATAGCCACCTCTCTTATTTTGAGGAACAGCTTATCAGTTTGTGTAAAAAGCTGAGATTATTATGCCTCGCTATTGAGCTGTACAAGCTCTGTCACACTAGTTGTCCTATACTTCATATACTCGTTCCCATGCTCCAGCGTGGGAAAGCATGTCAATTTAGCTTGACTCAGCGTAAGCTTACCGTCAAGCGCACAGTTCATAACTAGAGGCTTCTGCTGCTAACTGTCGTTTAAATTCACTGGGTGGTAAGTTACCCAATGACTCATGGGGTCGTTCCTCGTTATAACTTAACATCCAGGCCCAACTGAGGTCTCGCACCTGATCCAGCAATGAGAACAAATGCGGATCCCGTCCCTTAATCGTCATCTTGTGATTGGCAAGAGACGGCTCCGTCACGGTAACAGGCAAAAAAGAAGTGTCTTGATATTTGGCCGAGTTCGTTTCCTGTTGCTGGCGTTGGTATTCATTACGCCAGCGGCATAATTGATTGGGATGCAAATCGTGTTCACGTGCGACCTCAGCGACCGTTAATTCATTGCTGAGCAAATGCTCAACCACGCTGCGTTTAAAATCTTTGGTGAAATGACGGCGAGAAAGACGCCGGTACGCGTCTGTAGAAGTGTGAGTGCTGTTCATAAGTTCCAACCTAAAAATAGATTGGAACCTATTGTCGTTTTTCTACGAGGAAATTCAAGACGGCACTGGTCGGAGCATTACTCTGCATCATGGTCTGAATGCCAATCTATTACGGCGCTGGGTACGTGAACATGAAAGCGAAGGCAAGCATATCGCTACGCAAACCGACACGACCATGCACTTTGTTCCGGTTTCTCTACCCGCCCCGGTAAACAGTCAGTCCTGCCAGTTGCAGATGCAAGGTAAAGATATCCAGGTTACTTTGAGTGTGCCCGTGCATCAACTGGAACAGTGTGCCGGTTTGCTACTCAGGTTATTGCGATGATCCGTATTGACCAGGTCTGGCTGGCAGTTGAGCCGATTGATATGCGCGCAGGCATGGATACCTTGCTGGCTCGGGTGGTACAGGTCTTCGGTAGCGCACAACCGCATCAGGCCTATCTGTTCAGCAATAAACGGGGAACCCTTTTAAAGGTGCTGGTGCATGATGGCCTGGGCATCTGGCTGGCCGTGCGCCGTTTGCACCAAGGGCGCTTTAACTGAGCACAGGCGGGTGCCACACAATGCCGCTTAAACGCTGAACAGGTGCAGGCCTTGCTGATGGGACTGCCCTGGCAACGCCTGGGGGCTGATACAGCGATCACGCTGTTGTAAACCGGCTGGCAATCCGGTGAGATACCGATAGTTCAGGTAAGCCCGTTATGGCATACTGCATCCCATGACGAAGACGACTTTACCCCCTGATTTGGATCAATTGGACGAGCACGCATTGCGTGCCTTGACCCGGCAATTGATGACAGAAGTCGCACAACGGGATCTGCTACTCAACGAGCAGCAACAACGGGTTGAGCATCTAACCCAGGACAACCAGTTCAAACACACCCACATCCAAAAGCTGCCCCATGAGATTGCCTTGTTGCGCCGTTACCGTTTCGGCAAGAAAAGCGAGCAACTAACAGGCGTTCAGGGCAGCCTGCTGGAAGAAGCGGTAGACGAAGACATCGCGGCAATTGAACAGGAATTACTGCAACTGCAAGACCAGCCGATCACACCTTCCCCCGCAGCCAGGCAACAGGCCAAACGCCAGCGCCTGCCCGAGGACTTGCCGCGCGTGGACATTCACCATGAACCCGATCACACCCATTGTTCATGCGGTTGCCAGCTGCACCGCATTGGCCAGGACGTCAGCGAAAAACTGGATTACCAGCCGGGCAACTTTACGGTTGAGCGTCACATTCGTGGCAAATGGGCCTGCCGTGACTGCGAGAAAATAACCCTGGCCCCATTGCCCGCCCATATCATCGACAAGGGCATCCCGACACCGGGCTTGCTGGCCCAGGTACTGGTGGCCAAGTATGCGGATCATTTACCGCTGTATCGGCAGGAACAGATCTTTGCCCGTGCCGGTGTTAAGCTGGCCCGTTCCACCCTGGCTGAATGGGTTGGTGTGTGCGGGGTACGGCTGCAACCACTGGTGGATGCGTTACGGCGTTTACTGTTGGAGCAAGCCGTTTTGCATGCTGATGAAACTCCGGTCTTAATGCTGCAACCGGGTCAGAAAAATACCAAACGCGCTTACCTGTGGGCCTATGCCAGCAGTGAGGTCGCACCGCTGAATGCTGTCATCTATGACTTTACCGAAGGGCGTGCCGGTGAACATGCCCGCCGCTTCTTTGGGGACTGGCGAGGCCATCTGGTTTGTGATGATTACACCGGTTATAAAGCCTGCTTTACCCAGGGCATCACCGAGGTGGGTTGCATGGCGCATGCCCGTCGCAAGTTCTTTGATTTACAGCAGGCCAACCAAAGCCAGTTGGCCGAACAGGCTTTGCAATTGATGGGGCAGCTCTACGAGGTGGAGCGACAGGCTAAAGGCCAGTCAACGGCAGAGCGCTTGCAATTACGCCAACAGCAGGCCCGGCCAGTGGCCGATGCCTTGCATGCCTGGATGCAGGCGCATCGCTTGAAAGTGCCCGATAATACGGGCATTGCCCGAGCACTGGACTACAGCCTGAAACGCTGGGTGGCGCTGACCCGCTATCTGGATGATGGCCAGTTACCGATTGACAATAACCGGATTGAAAACCAGATCCGGCCCATCGCGATTGGTCGCAAGAACTGGCTCTTCGCCGGCTCCTTGCGGGCAGGCCAAAGAGCGGCTGCCGTCATGAGCCTGATTCAATCGGCCCAACTGAACGGTCATGATTCCTCTGCCTACCTGAAAGATGTCCTGATGCGTCTGTCAACACAACAGAACAGCGACATTGAGGAATTGTTGCCGCATAAATGGCAACCCGTTCAGCACACCCATTAAAATGTTCGCAATAGTCAGCGGACGTCAAGGTGTGGTTTAGCGTTCGTTTACAAATAGGATTTAACTCTCAAGGATCTAGATGAATACTATCTTAAAAGTTCCAATCACGTCTGTTACTTTATTAACCGCTGAGAGATCGGTAGATGTAATTAGGTCTATCCTGAGGTCTGAATGTGTTTACGCTCGGATAAGCCCGAACGCTTTAACAATTTCGAGCAAACTCACTATCGCAGATGGTGGCATCGACGCTGAAATTAATACCCCACCAAACAGCACAATTCCTAGCGATAGCATCTTTCAGGCAGGGCTTACCGGATTTCAGATTAAATCCGGCGCATCCTTTAAGCCTTGGACAAAAAGTAGTATTGAAGGGGAGCTTCTGGATAGCAAGGGACAGCTTTACTCTGAAGTAGAGCGACTTGTACGCCGTCACGGATTCTATACACTTATTTGCACTGGCCATGATTTAACCCCTGCACAACGCAATACCGCGCGAAGCGAGATCGCTTCAGTATTAGCTGAAGTGGGTTACCCTGATTACGAAAATCTAGTAGAAGTTCTAGGTGCCAGCCAACTTTCAGAGTTTGCTGAGCGATATCCAGGAACAGCATCTTTGCTCGCGACGGATCCTATTCAAGAAGCATGGGTCCTGGAAGAATGGCAACATGATGCACATATGTCAAATGTGTTTGAGCTATGTGCAGAGCAAGACGAATTAATCTCTCAGATTCGCAAAGGGTTGCAGGGCGAAGTTAAACATTTCCGAGTACTGGGTGAACCAGGTATAGGCAAAACTCGCATCGTCCTCGAAGCCGTAAAAGACGAGAATATTGCTCCCTATGTACTCTATGTTCAACATGGAGCATTGTTTGGACAGACCAAGCTTTTCCGTCAACTAATAAAAGCGGGCTATCGCAGGCCCTTGGTGCTTGTAATTGATGAGCTTCAAGAGCCAGAGATGTCAGATATCTGGAGACACTTGAAGTCCCGCTGTGGTCAAATGAAACTCATAACACTTGATCACGGAAGAGACGAAACTTTCGATGAAGAAATTGAACGACTTAACGTTCCGCGACTATCTGATGAGACGATAAGAAAGATACTCGCCAATCGCGTCGGCTATTCAAACGAACTTGATCGCTGGATCCAAATTTGCGAAGGTTCTCCACGTGTAGCCCAGGCAGTTGCAGACAATTTGCGAGCAAATCCTCAAGATCTGTTGAAGCCACCATCTACGGTGCCGATTTGGACGCGATTCCTACATGGCTACAGCGGCAAGGATGAAATCATGACCCGACAAGTAGACTGCGTCACACAGCATTTGGCCTTGTTTAGTCGATTTGGTTATGAGGACCCGGTGGGTGGCGAAGCCGTATATATTTCCGAACAAATTCGAAAGGCAGATCCTACGATTGGATGGGCAAGGTTCCAAGAAATCATCCAGACTCTACGTGCGCGTAGAGTACTCCAGGGAAGCAGAACATTGTTCTTCGTACCCAAAGCGCTTCATATTTATTTATGGAGGCAATTTTGGGAGCAATATGGCAGAGGGTTCGATTTTATCGAGACATTTTCCGGTATGCCAGAGACTTTACACGCCTGGTTCATGAACATGTTCAAGTTTGCAGGACATGCTGCAACGACGCACATCGTCAATGACATTCTTCGAGTAGATGGGATTTTTTCTCATAAAGCTACCTTAACGTCAGAGAAGGGCTCACGATTCATATCTATCTTGGCAGAAGCCAATCCGGGTGCGGTGTTAAGGCTTCTCGAAACTACCGTGAGCACGTGGGCAGATCAGAACCTTTTGGACTTTAAAGATAACAGACAAAACTTGGTGTGGGCTCTGGAAAAAATTGCTGTTTGGCCAGATTACACGGTTAGGGCGATTCGGGTTTTAACCAGATTTTCTGTTAATGAGAACGCTGATTTTTCCAACAATGCAACTGGAACCCTTATTGGCTTGTTTCGAATCGGACCAGAAGCCGCAGCGACTGAAGCATCTCCCGAGGCCAGGTTTCCGGCAATGCTCCAGCTTTTGCGTGCGAGCGGGACGGCAGAACGCAAACTCGCCCTCAAGGCAATGCAGGCGGCGCTTGACACTCGCAGTAGAGGGTTCAGGAACGTTGGCCCTGAATATCAAGGGTTGAACGAGAGGGCTAGCCTCTGGATTCCTGGCACATATGGTGACTGGTGGCAAGCACATCATTTGTATTTTCAAGCTTTAGTCGAACAAACCCAAAATTGGCCATCTGAGTTTCGGACTGATCTTAATCTGGCATTACTAGATGCTGTAGAACAACAGATTCATATTCCGCCATGTACAGAATTAGCCTTCACTGTCTTAGATCGTCTTATTGACGACACAACGATGGAGCCGGGGAAATTGAATTCATTTTTTTGGCATTACAGAGAATACGGTATCAGAAATAAAGCTCCTGATATCTCCGCCAGATTACATCGGGCTGAGCGCCGCTCCACAAAACGAGATTTAGCAAGCAGATTTCGGCGATATGTGATTGATGTAGAGTGGCTTGAATGGGACAGCGATTATCGTCAGCGACGAGGCAGGGATAGAAGTCGTGCCAAGGCACTCGTCGATGCCTTGGTTTGCCGCATTGTTAGGACGCCAGACGGACTCAGCCATCTTTTAGACCAGCTTGCGCCAACGAAGAGTACTCCCGCACTATGGTATTTTGGCGACAAGTTGGCACAAAGTGACCCCGAACACGTTTTCTTTCCTGTACTCACCCAGCGAACACTGGAAACGAAGCATCATGTGTGCTTGCATGGGTATATGTCGGGACTTCGAGAGCTCTATCCATCCTACTATTTTTCTAAACTTAGAGCCTTTTTGGACGCTGAAGACTCGGCATGGCTAGGGGCAACCATTGCTCTTCACTCCGATTATGATGACGAATTGTTCGCTCAGTGCCTAAGCGCACTGGAAATGAGTTGGATAGATCCAAATATGTTCGGAGCGTTGCGGGTTGGACGTAGGATCGAAGAGATTCCTTCTGCCGGAGTTGCGAAATTGCTTTCCCTATTGAGTGAAAAAAACTCTCCCGAATCACTAGTTCAATTAGTAGAGTTACTGGATTTAATACCCTTTGACGATTCAACACCATTCAATCCAGACTTTGTATTCGGGGTAACTTCGTGCTCAATAGCAATCTACAGCGAGGGGTCGATGTACGAGTATTATTGGAAGAATGTGTGTTTGAAACTCATCACATGGGATACCAATTACATTCCGCTGCTATTGGATGCGCTGCTCGGTGCAATGGGGGGAAATTATCGATTGAGCTACGCCTCCAATGTTGTAGAAGTAGCTAATAAGCTGGTCCAAGCCAATCCCTCAGAAACATGGAAAATAATAAAAACTCATTTTGAGAGGGCATTCCCAAAATGGCGTAGTGATTTATTCAGTTGGCTAAAGGGAGGCTTGGGTGGCTTTAGCTATACACAGCCAAGAGGCGCAATCGTTGATCTGCCAGTCGCAGAAATCTTCCAGTGGATTGAAGAAGACCCATCCTCAAGAGCAGCATTGATAGCGCACGCAGCGCCAGCCACTTTGGATGATGAAGGAGGTGGCGAATTAACTCGAGGATTGTTGTCAAAATATGGTCAACTAGACGGTGTCAAAAATGGAATCGGAGCAACTTTTCATTCGGGCGGATGGACAGGACCAAAAAGTGCTTATTTGAGACGCAAACGAGAAAAGATGCGAGAATGGCTAGCTGCTGGATTCGAGTTTGAGGTCGTGCAATGGATCGAGAGCGAGATCGAATACTTGGACAGATCAATTGAGCACGAGGAGATCGATGAGGAACGTTCACGATTCGATTAATCACACAGATAAAAATTTTCACAACAACACTAAAACCGGGGTGACTAGAAACTCCAAGAGTAAAAAAGGGTGGTTTACCCATCAATCTCTTTAGCTGTACTAGCTCAAATATGATCTGACAGTTACCCGTTTTTTTATACAGTGCCTGTCAGATTTGATTTCTAATTTTATTTTTTGCAGCTAAGATGAATAACTTGATACCGCATTATTTGACCTTAAATGGCGTACCAATCAATAGCCCTCTGAATGCTACAGCCGTTTTCTTCTGGCGTGACCCGCAGGGAACCTGGCTACCTAATCATGGCAACCACCTTGCTCAGGTAGAACATATCTGCTCATACTGCTTTCGCAGAACAAATTTTTGGCACCAAAGCTGATTATTGGAATTTTCTGCGAGGAGCCCCTGAGCTGTTATCGACCGCGGGAATGAATTCGGAATGTCCCTTATCCAAAGAGGAGTTCAACAAATTCCTGCAGCTGCTTCCTGAACCTTCATTAGCCTGATAAATCCAAGCAGAGGGGCTTCAAGATTTTATTCAATAGCAAATGAACTTGGTTTGACCCATAGACTCTTGAATAGTTACGATAAAAATATTGTAGATGAGTTGTTGAATACGCCCGTTGACTATGCGAATGTAAACCGCAAATTGGGACTGCTTGTAGAGGAATCAGAACGATTTTTACTTGATTCGCTTAAGGGTTGATAATTTACCGATATTTTGGGGTAAACAGCGAGAATTACAATTTATATCATGATACCGCAAAAGGCAATCCTGCAAAGCAGTCTGAGCAAAATAACAAAACCGCGGTTGTGCAAACCGTATCTACCCAATGGGCCGGACCTTTACCTCCCCCTGCTGTTTTGGGTCAGTTCAATGACGTTGTTCCCCGGAGTTCGACAGTTAGAATTTTAAGTTATTGATTTATAACGGTTCACGTTATAAACGCTCCACTACAAATTCACATATTCAACATCAGGGGTCGGTTTTTTGACCTTCAGGCTGGTTAACACAGCGGTTTGTTCCGCATCAATGGCAGAGATTCCAGTAACGGGTGCCTGGCCGTCGAATGTGACTTTATGCGTCTGAATCCGGCGCAATACTGACAAGGCCCGGCCGTAACGTACAATCACTCCTTGCCAATCAAACCCATATTGGGTATGATAAAACCCAATATGGGTTTGAAAATTAATTCACAATCATCGCATACGAGCTTTTCCGACGCTCTATTCTCCGGTACCAAACAAAAAGTACTGGGGGTCTTATTTGGCCACCCCAATCGTAGCTTTTACTCAAACGAATTAATCAATTTGGCTTCCAGCGGTTCAGGTGCCGTTCAACGAGAATTAGCCTCGTTGGCAAATAGTGGCCTGATTACAGTAAAAATGGTTGGTAATCAAAAACACTACCAAGCGAACCATGACTCCCCCATTTTTGAAGAGCTATGTTCAATCGTTCAAAAAACTATTGGCTTGGCTGACCCACTTCGTAATGCTCTTCAGCCCTTGGCAGCCCAAATAATTGCTGCCTTTGTTTATGGTTCTGTTGCCAAAAAAACCGATACCGCTAACAGTGATATAGACTTGATGTTAATCAGTAATGAAATCAGCTATGGAACACTTTTTTCTTTATTGGAGGAAACCAATCAATTACTGAGGCGTTCGGTAAACCCAACTATTTTAAGCCAGGAAGAATTCAATAAACGCCTTGAAAATCAAGAGTCTTTCTTAACACGAATACTGGAACAGCCAAAAATCTGGATTATAGGAGAAAGCAGTGACCTTGGCATTTGAGAACCTGTCTGTCCCAGGCAAACCATTACGGGCAGAACCACCTGACAAGAAAGAATTTGAAGGTTTGAAGCCCTCTGGGCAGGCCAGATTACACGATGCCCAAAACACCACCCTCTCAATCGAAAGCCGTTTTGGAGGGTGTAAATAATTCTGTGTAACCGTCTGGGTTATCCTCGTTCCCATGCTCTGAACTGACCCCAAAAGTTGAATGGGTGTCCAACTTTTGGTCAGTTCACTCCGCGTGGGAATGCATATTCATTTCCTCAAAAGCGTTTTACTTAATTCCTTTTGATAATAATCTGAGATGTGTTTCTTTTTCTGCCTTAAGGCATCTATTTCTAATCTCGTCAAAGTCCCTGAAGCCAATAAGGTAGTTCGCTTCATTTGCTGTAAGGGCTTTTGTTTGGATACCAAACTGTTGTCTGATTTTGTCATCATATCTTTGCTCCAGAAGTTTTATATGTCTTTTAAGTGGTTCAAAACTTTTGTCTCTGCCAGCATTAACCAATACAATGCTACCTAGCACTGTACCACCATTTAAACGTATATAGTTTGCTAATTCTGCCAAAGTACCGCCCATACTCGTAACATCATCCACAAGAATATAGCCTGCCCCACTTTCTACTTTTCCCTCAAATGAAGGCCTGAGCAATAAACGCTCCATAGGGTCTGCACCTGTATGAAACACTCTTTGTAACTGGACAATATCTGGATATCATCGTGCAAGCCGTAAACTTACCCTAAAAAGGCACAAGCCAAAATCAGAGATTTCTGTCCTTATCATCTTTGATGGAGGAAATCATGAAACGACCCAAAGTTACAGAAACTCAGATTGTGGCTATTTTGAAGTTCGATGTTTGTCACACTGGTTGTCATATACTTCATGTGTGTCAGCTATCCTGCCCGAGGGGAGGCTCTCACGCAGGAGCATGGGAGCCAGGACAGGCTCTTCTTTTTTGCCCGTTATTTTGACGACCGTCATATTCAAAGAAGTACCGAACTATTTAATCTGGAAAAGCTCAATCAGGATTTCAATTACTGTTGCAGGATTGCCTCTCTCAACAACAGTTAAACGCCAAATATCAAGGTCTTGGGGTATCATTTAGCGCTACAAATTTGCAATCTATACTTTCTTGCCTGTACCTGAATGTTGCTGTTCACGGTAAGCTGGACGGTGTGAAACAGGTGCTGAAATGAGTTCAAAAAAACAATGCAACCGACGGAAGACACTATCTGTGATGTGGCGAGTATTTCCCGTTTTTATGCTCACAACCGGCATTGCTGCCGCGCAGAGCGAATACGAAACGCCAGAATATTTTGCGCAGCGCGGCCTCTCACTCATTAATACGATTGATGCGTATAACCAAGGCTATACCGGTCAAGGCGTGACTGTGGGCGTTGTGGACTCTGGCATTGTGGTAAACCATCCGGAATTTGCAGGAAAAATTGCAGGTGGATACGACTTCAATTTAGTACAGGCAATTACACAAGAAAGTGGTACGGATGATATTCCGATGGGCCATGGCTCGCATGTAAGTGGCATTATCGCGGCTAATCGCGATGGTGAGGGTATGCATGGTGTCGCCTTTAATTCGAAGTTATTCGTTGCTCGTTACGGACTAGGTGCTCTTGATGACGATGACGATGACGATGACGATGATGATGACGATGATGACGATGACGATGAAAATTATCAGCAGTTTGCTGCAATAACTGATCGCATATTCTCAAACGCGTGGAACTACATGGCAGAGCAGCGCCTTGCAGTGATCAATAATAGCGTTGGTGTTAACAATTGTAGTGGCGGGGCTGCCAGTGATGGTTCACAGCCCTGTAATGTGGCTGATTTCTTGCCAGAGGCCACGCATTACTTTGATGCAAAAACGTTGTTTCCCAATATTATTGACTCCTTTCACAACCTACAAAAAGCCGGCACCTTGATGGTGTTTGCAACGGGCAACGAAGTACAGCCTAATCCCGATTTTTTTGCCGGGATGCCTTTGTTATATCCAGAGCTGCAGCCTAACTGGCTCGCCGTCACGGGGGTTAATGCGGATCTGGAGACTAGCACGCCTAATCTAGCTTGGTATTCCAATGCCTGCGGCCTGGCAAAAGCCTGGTGTTTAGCTGCACCGGGAAGCAATGCCGATGATTATGTCGGCATCAATTCGGTGCATAGTGCCGGGGGCTATGTCATGATGGAAGGCACCTCGATGGCAGCCCCCCATGCGACAGGTGTGGCAGCTTTAGTTAAAGAAGCTTTTCCTTTCTTTACCGCCTATCATCTGCAGCAGTCATTGTTGACCACGGCGACAGACTTAACCCCCCATGATGGCTATCGTTTAGATGATCGATTTGGGTGGGGGCTATTAAACGCCGGTAAAGCGGTACGTGGTCCCGCGGTATTTGTATCGATGTTTGATGTCGACACCCAAGGGTATAACGCGACGTTTTCAAATGATATTAGTGACCTGTCCACAGACCCCGACTTTCTTAACCAAAAGGGCTCGTTACGTAAGACGGGGGCAGGATCATTGACCTTAAGCGGTCGCAATACGTACCAAGGCACGACCAGCGTAGACGGTGGCACATTGCGCATTACGGGTATGCAGAATACGGGTGATCATATCGTTAACGCAGGGGTGTTGCGCGTTGATGGCACGATTGCCCCAAGCGTAATGACGACGGTCAATACGCAAGGTGTGTTAGAGGGAACGGGTACAACAGGCTCGGTGCTCAATAAGGGAACAGTTGCACCAGGCAACTCTATTGGTACCTTGACGGTGAATGGTCACTACACGGCGGCCCCGGGTTCGACCTTGGCGATCGAGGTAGATAACAACAATCGTGTGGATGTTTTGCACGTCACGGGTAATACAACCTTCCAATCCGGTGCAGTGGTGGCCTTGCAAGGTGAGGTGTTTCGTCAAGGCATCGCTTATGACTTCCTTGAAGCGGGCGGAACAGTCGCCAATCAAGGACTTGTGTTTGACTCGTCACTATTGTTTTTAACGCCTCGGGCGACCGCATCGGCATCGGGCTTATCGTTTAATGTACATCGCAATAGTGTAGCGTTCTCGGACTTCACCTCAGGGCATAATCAGACGGCAGTTGCCAATGCCTTGGATCGCTTCTCCAATCAGCCTGCGACAGGATTGTCGAGCATTTATGACGAGTTGTTAAATGGCCAGGGCACTGAGTTTGGCGCAAAAATGGATCAGCTAAGTGGTGAGGCCTATGCCAGCGTAGAGTCAGCACTGTTGACGCAAAGCAAGCTCTGGACAAATGCGGCAAGTCGTCGCATGGACACCTTATTTACAAGATTTTCTGAATCGCAATCTCCGTTATGGCTCAGCGTACAACGTCAGTGGACAGACCTAAACGGTCGTAGTGGCACGACCGATGTACGCAACACCACCAATGGGCTGTTTATTGGCGGTGATGCGCGCATTGGCAACGGTGGGCATATTGGGGCAGCGTTTGGTTATCACGATGGCAACGTACGGGTGCATGATCGTCAAAGCCATGCCAAGACCGAGAGTTATACCCTGGCCATTTACGGGGGCACACAGTGGGCGTTATCAAATGGTCATGTGCTGAACTGGCGTTCTTCTGCTGCCTGGACACATCACGATGTAGATATGAAACGCAATGGTATTACTGTGGGTAAGCCACAATCGTTAAGTGCCTCCTACCACGGCCAACAAGTACAGGCATATACCGAATTAGGTTATGCCATGCCGGTGAGCACAAGTACGGCGCTCCAGCCCTTTGCCCGGCTGGATTGGACACGACAGCGCAGTGGCAGTTTTACCGAGTCTGGTGGCGAAGCGGCTTTGCATGGCAAACGCAAAACGAATGATGTAACCAGCTTTAACCTGGGCCTGCGTAGCTACTCGGAGTTTGCGCTAAGCCATGAAAGCGCTGCACGTGTCTCAGCGTCGATAGGATGGCGTCATGCGCAAGGGGATGTAACCCCTAAGCGCACCCTGCAGTTTGATCAGCTGCGTGAGGCACGCTTTACCGTTAATGGTGCCCCAATCAGCCGCAACAGTCTGCAGTTAGGGCTGAATGGCGAGGTCGATGTGCATAAAAACGCGAGCATTGGCTTGAACTACAGTGGTGAGTTCGGCGGTGGTAACACCAGCAACGCCGGATCGTTGTATCTGAAGGTGAGGTTCTAACCAGACAACCACAACGCGTGGTTCACAACCCCCTTCGGTCAGACTAGTTGTCCCATACTTCATGTATGTCAGCGATTCTGTCAAAGGAGGCTCCCACGCTGGAGCATGGGAGCGAGTAAAATGCATACATCCGCCATGGCAAGATCACTCATTATTAATCCTGGAATCGCTTGAATGTCACTCACCACCACCAAAACCGGGCAACAGCTTAACAAAACCACACATTCTCCCAAGGAACAGCGTTTTAATAGGGCTTGGCAACAGGTTATCAACCAGCAGAAAGAAAATGATGAGTTCCGGGAAAATGTCCAGATTTTTATCCGTGAAACACTTGATCAAATCCGGGACACAGAAAAAGCGTGCATGGAAGCCATGTACGATACATGCCTTCACCTGCTTGGGTTTTTCAGCAGAAAATCCATGCCGCAGTGGCAGCGTGAAACATTAATGTCGTGGCTAACGCAATATCTGCGCGCCATGCAGGATAATCCGTTCAGCGTTCACCTTGACCTGGCCCCCATCACGCAGGGGTTGAATGACGCGTTAGATGCCATGTATCCGCACTTGTCGATTCAGTGCGAATCTCAGCCATACGAGCCCGAGTTTCATGACGGCAGCATGCCAGAATCGACGCATGAAGATTACTTTTCTGAAAATGACCCGCACGATTTTTTTAACGAATTTGAACAAACCGGTGCGGCAAGTCATCCTGGCCAGGAACAGGATGACGCTGATGAGAGCGAATCATTTTTTCACCACTTTTTCAAACAACAACAGGCTTTTGAGCAAGAGCGCCTGGAACAAAGCCAGGCCTTGAAACGACTGATGAAGTCCTCATCGGTGAATAAGCTGTTTCGCAAAGTCGCCGGTATTTTACACCCGGATAAAGAAAAAAACGAAGCGGCACGCCAGGAAAAAAACCGTTTGATGAGCGAGCTGATTGAGGCCCGGAACACCAATGACATTCCACGCATCTTTGCTTTTTACGCCGAATATGTTGGCCAGTCTCCCTTGCAAGAGCTGGGTGAAGACCTGGATAGTGCAACCGATTTGCTTGAACGGCAGTACCTGGACTTGCTCATTACCAAAGAAGATATTCTGCATGAAGAACCACTTACTGCAGATTTGTATCGCCAGTTTCAGCGGAAATCGCCAGCAGCCACCCAACGCGCCATCAAGAAACACCTGAAAGAGACCAAGGCACATGCCCAAACCCTGCAATCACTACGTCGGGATATCACCAGTTTGAACAAACTCAAACCCTACCTTGAGTTTCGATATGAAACACTCATGCAGAGCGAAGTACTGGATTTTATTTAAGGGTTTGAGGCTGAGAGCGGTGATTATGCCAAGGGCTCCAGCAGGGCCGGGCATCAGCGAGAGGGAGGGAAGGATATCAACTTCATGTATAATAAACTGCAGTCATTCGTGCAAAACTTGTGCAAACCGTAAAGCCCCCTGGCACAAGCATCAATAACAAATCCGACAATCCAGACAGATATCAATAATGAAGCTACTCATTGAAAACATAGGCATGATCCGTCAAGCAGAAATTGACCTGCACTCTTTGTGTGTTATTGCCGGAGAAAATGACAACGGTAAAAGCACTATTGGTAAAATCGTTTTCTGTATTCTTAAAGCAGTCAACCGGTATAAAGAAGATTTGCGAGAATCCAAAGATTACTGGATCAATGAAAAACTCAATGAGATTTATTTTTTTCTGCGTGCAAACCTGAAAACAAAGAATGACTCACTAACAGAACGCATGATGTTTTTGCGCTCTCACTCGCTTAACGAACAAATCTCAAGCGAACAATGGCCTGTCTTTGATAGTCTCCTTAATGAACTGATACACACGGCAGAATTAAACATCGAACAAAAAGAACATGTTGTTCAATTGCATAACGAAATAAAAGAACTGGTTGCCCAACCTGAAAACCAGCGCAAAGCAATTGAAAATGCCTTTAACAAAATTTTTGCCTCAGAATTTGACTCATCCCTTCTTCTGCAAGGAGCAAGCAAAGGCTATATTCAACTGCTGGATAACAATATCACCCTGATTCACCTGGAAGTAGATCAGCATAATGGTGTAACCTTGCTTAGTGAAATTGAGCCTATCGAATTAAAAGATGCCACTTTCATTGATTCTGCACTTGTCCTGAACTACCATGACGTGCTTATCCGCAGCCAAACCCTGCTGGATATAGACAAAAGAAGACTGGGCAATTTAGGGATGGCCTATACCACGCTGCATACCAAAGATTTATTTGATAAATTACGTAACCCTGTACTACCCAACAGCCTGTTTGATATTGATAAGACTGAATTGTTAAACGAACTGCACAATATCGTTAATGGTGAAATTGCCTATGATAAAAATGCACGTGACTTTGTCTTCAGACGAAATCAAGAAGATATTTCCATAAAAAATACCGCCAGCGGTATTAAGGTTTTTGGCTTGCTGCAAATACTGATTGCCAATGACTTTATCAGTAAAAACAGCATGCTGGTTTTTGATGAACCAGAAAACCACCTGCACCCAAAATGGCAACTGAAGCTGGCGGAATTTCTGGTAAGACTGGCCAGAAATGGGATTTATATCCTTCTTTCTTCCCATAGTCCATATATTATAGAAGCCCTGAAACGATACGGTGACCAGGCAGGTCTGGCAAAAAAATCCCGTTTTTTTCTGGCAGAAAACCGCTGCATAAAAAATGAAGACAGGCTGGGGGAAATTTTTCAGGTATTGGCCGAACCTTTTGAAGTATTCCGCAAAATGGATGCCGAGGTGTTGCGCGGTGAGTAAATTCAAGCTCAAAGATTTTCTGGAAAAAGAGCTTGGTGCATATAAATCAAGTTTCAAACAAACCAGTTACGATGACGCACATCAACAATATCTGTGCCAGGATGAAAACAGGCCCAATGTATATAATTTTGATGAATATATCAAAGCCAATTACAACAAAAGCAGGCTACCCGCCTCACCAGATGCCATCCATATCGACAATAAAAGACTTTACTGCGTTGAATTTAAAAATCAACGTAGTAGTCAAATTGATAATCATGAGATTCAAAGAAAATTTACAAATGGCACTGAAATTCTTCAGGAAATGCTGAAAAACTTCACGCCCCGTGATTGCCAATATCACTTTTACGTTGTTTTTAAAACCGGCAATAAACCCCGTTATTTTGACTACCGTCACATTCAAAGAAGTGCCATACTGTTTAATCTGGAAAAACTCAATCAGGATTTCAATTACTTTTATGACCGGATTCTGACAGAAAGCATTGATTTTTTTGTAGACGAATTTCAAGATTTAAGATGCGACGGCAGTAAGTATTGACTTGTTTCTACAGAGGTATCTTACTTACTCGCTCCCATGCTCCGGGTCATAGTCATCAACCGCTTATGTGATGAAGACCCCAAGCTGTGTCCTCTGCGATGGATCAAGGCAGTCAGCCTGCCTGAAACAGATCTGGACGCCCCCTCTGTCAAACTGTTTTTCCGATACTTCATGTATGTCAGCGATTCTGCCAAAGGAGGCTCCCACGCAAGAGCATGGGAGCCAGGAACATCCTGCCCGAGGGGGAGGCTCCCACGCGGGAGCCAATACACTCCCCTTCAAGCAACCTCAGCGAGTAGCTGGTTTTATCTCGTAGCCAACTTCCTCACTCGTCTGTTCCACCTCATACAATGCTTCTTCATTTTCCGGCGTGATGCCATGACGTTTTTGCCAGCCCGCAAACCAGGCTACAAAAAACGGCAGTACGAAAGCGGTAGTAACGACGGCTGCGGCAATTTGTGCTGTTGCGGCATCTTGAACAGCCAGATAAGTGGGATCCAAAGAGGCAACAATAGCAGGCGTTGCAATGGCATTACCCGCAACACTTGCCTCGGAAGCGGCAGAAACCATGTTTCTGGTGGGTTTGGGATGACGACGAACCACATGCCAGATATACAGGGAAATAATCGCGGCACCACCCGAAATAACGGCTGTTGCAATGCCCAATAACACCCCAATTGCACCTTGGCCCAGCAATACCTCCAGATTAATACCGGCGCCAATGGCAAAAGCGGCAAAAGGAATAATCAGTTTTTCACCGGGAGCTAAAAAGTTACGGGCAATCGTACTGCTGTTTCCAAGAATGAACCCAAAGATCATGGGGAAAATAGCAGCAAAAAGAGCCATCAGGGGGAAAGCGGCAAGACCGGCAACGCCCAATGCAACCAGGGTAAGGAACGGACCATCATTGATTGACAGAATGGAAATGGCCCCCTTATCTGTCTTGTTGCCAAACTGGCTGGTCAGGGCGACATACAGTGAACCGTTTGAGTTGGACATCCCGGCAATAATGGCCAGTGGAAGCAATCCAAACAGCACGCCATCCGGCGCAAAAAAAGCAACACTAAGCCCGAAAATAACGGCTATGCCGAATTTTGCCACCAGTAAAACGATTCCCTTTTCCACCGAGGGCAGTGCCGAGCGAAAACTGATTTGAGAACCTACGGACAAGAAAAAAAGCCCGATTAAAACAGCCAGTCCATTTTTGAACAGCGCGGTTGTAAAGCTGCCAATATTCAATACTTCAGGTGCGAAAGTATTAAATATGACGCCAAGGAACAAAGGCACAATCATCAATGCACCAGGTATTTTTAAAACCTTAAGCAGAACCTTATCAAAACTTGTGTAATTTTCCATCTTGTCTATCCTTTTGTGTTTATTTTAAAAATTGATATATCTAATGAACATTCTTGGTAATTTTTTAACCTTGATCGCCACCACCGGAGGGAAGCACTGTTCCTGTAATGTATGACGCCTCATCGGAAGCCATGAACAACAACGGTGCGACCATCTCATCAATGGTTCCGTAACGGCCAAAATAGGTACTGTCTTTTGTTTGTTCTATGATTTCCTGGTACCAAATCTGATCCTGTTCAGCAAGATCTGATGGGTTGCCCAAGGGGTTTCTGGGGATGCGACGTGCAGGCGCCTCTGTACCGCCAACAGCGACAGCCACCACACGAACACCTTTAGGGGCAGCTTCCATGGCAAGCGATGCAGTTAACGCATTCACGCCACCTTTGGCCGCCGCATAAGGAACACGATAGATACTTCTGGTAGCGATAGAGGAAACGTTCACAATGACCCCACGTTTTTTTTCTACCATGTAGGGTAGTACCGCACGGCAACACCATAACGTTGGAAATAAAGACCGGTTCACTTCATCCACAATGTGCGCCGGCTCATATTTTTCGAAGGGTCTTGTCCAGATTGTTCCGCCAACGTTATTGAAAAGAACATCGATTTGGCCGTAATGCTCAATCGCATGAGCCGCCATCTTTTCTGCCCCTTCGTAAGTCTCCAGATCAGCCTCAACCCAGGAAACTTTTGCATTGCTGTCGTTATTCTTGATTTTTTCAGCCACGTCTTTCACAAGGGGTGAGCGATCCACCAGCACTGTTGTGCCGCCTTCCTGCGAAACTCGTGTTGCCAAACCTTCACCAATACCCTGAGCAGCGCCAGTTACAATCACTACCTTATTAGCGAATCTCATTACTCACCTCTAATCCTTCATATTTATGTTCATTTCCATGAGAAATGTTTTTGATTTAAAACTGAGGCTCAAGCTTATTAGTGTTTTCGCAAAGGCGTCTAATACCATAAAGATCAGAACCCATACCTTTAAGATATAGGTCAACGATTAAGCAAAAAAATCAAGTGCTTATATTTACAGGTGAATTTTGAATATAGGGTTAACGCTAACCCCTCTTGATAAGGTAATTGTCACCCCGTAGCAACCTTTTACGCTCCGCCTGGGAACGCATCACCCAGCAAACACCCTGCCAAACCGGGAGCAAATTACGCTGGCATTTTCAATGGTTTGACATATACTATGCCGAAACGACACTGCATAAGGAAATTCATCATGAAAAAATATCTAGTTGCCTGCTTATTGGCTGCCGCCACACCCACAGCTTTTGCCGAAACATTCTCAGGCCCACTGATTGCCGCGTTTTATATGGAAACCATGTCCACCCCTAAAGGCTGGGAGCTTTCTTATAAAGGCAAGGAAGGCCCGGTACAGGTTTTTACCATGCGAAGAGACCTGGACGCCTACCCACAAACGGCAATCATGTCACCCATTGACCAAATGCGACGGGTCATGTGCGGTGATGACACCCTGAAAGACATGATGAAAAACGGGCTTAAAGTAAGGGTTGACGCAAAGGATAAAAAAGATGGCAAGGTGAAAACGGTCAAAGGACCAATATTGTCCTCATGCCCGAATTAATACCGCTCAATCATCCTCCCCAATGCTGCTGATTGCCACGGGCGAAACCAGGCCGTTGGGTGATTGTTGCCATTCAAAGGCGCCATAAGCCAATACAGTCACCAGTATCAAAATGGCCAGCCAGCCACGATTGTTTTTAACCAAGTCCGGTCCAGTGCCTTCAACCCGGCCTGTCAGCATGGGGCTAGCCTGGTTTTTTCGACGTAAAAAACTCAAACCTATAATCAGGCCTAAATGCGCCAACACCACAATCAAAAACGCCTCACCAAAAAACTCGTGCAAGTCTTCCAGCCAATCTCCCCCCAGAAAATCGCTCCAATCGTTATAGGTGCCATAGCCACTTAACGTTAGGGGAATGGTCATTAACAGCAACAGGATAATCGCCAATGCCATCAGCATGTTCTGGCCCTGCCGCCAGTTGATGCCTGACACAGACTGGCTGCTTATCGCATTACGCAGCCACTGGGGCGCATTAGACACTTTATTCCACAACGATTTCAGGCTAACTTGCCGTGGGCCGAACAGGCCGTACACAATCCGGAAAACCAGCAACCCGGCCATGGTGTAGCCCGAGGTGACATGCAATAGCCGCCATTGCTCGCCATCTGCCGTCAGGTAGGCAATTAAAAAGCTGGCGGCAAACAGCCAGTGAAACATACGGGTAGGCGCATCGCTGACGCGCCGGGTTGAGCGAGTAGTGGCTTGATTGGCCTGAGAAGATGAAAGGGTTTGCATAATACGGTCATGTCCTTTACTTTAATTTTTAATTAATCATTCCATGCGCGACGGGAACGACTGTCCAGTCCGGTCGGAAACTTCAGGTTGTCATCATCAAACTCGCCCCTTTCCGCACCGGTATGGCAGGCGGCGCAATTGGCAGCGCTTTTAACACTGTCCAGCCGCCATACCTCGGGACGTACTTCCCGGTGTTTGCGTACAAACCATTTTGAGCGGGTAATCCTGTTTTCTGGCGGTGCTTCGGCCACCCGTTTGTACGTGCCGGCATGGCTTTCAAGCCATTGGGTCAGTTGTTTAACAGTTTCATCGTCAAGAGAAGCATCTGTGCCATAGTGGTTTTCAAGGTCACCCATCATTTGCCGCCAAGAGTTTTGGGGTAGCATGCCGGGGGGATAGGCAATATGGCAGGCTGCACATTCCTGCTGGTAAGACGGGGGGGTCTGAATAGGCATTAGTTGATCACTATCAGCCATGGCACTGGACATCGTGGCCAGGCAAAGCGCTAAAGTCATCAATATGAATGTAAGCGGGTTGACGGTTTTCATCAGGTGGCTCCATCAGGTTCAAGAGGTAAAATTACAGTTTCAAGCTAAGCAGATAGGCAATGACGTCGGCTTTTTCAGCAGCGGTGCATTCCCGGCCAAGCACATCCTTGCAGTTGCGACGAAACCATTTGTTGACTTTGGCCGTATCGGTAAACGCCTTGTCGTTGGCGGCTGGTGCCAATGGTGGAATGCTTTTGCCGGTATTGGCATGGGTGCCCGTTTTTACCGGAGCCGCACCATGACAAGAGGCGCAAGACCATTCCTTGCCATGTTTCTGGTTGAAAAATATTTTTCCGTTTTCTGCATTGCCTGCCGTACCGGCCTGCGTGTTCCAGTGTTGCAACTGGGCCTGTGGCGTGGTGTCGCCCGCATGGGCATTTTGAAACATGAGTGAACCCGTCAGAACCAAGGCGGTAAATGCCAGGCTGTTGAGGATGTTTGAACGTAAGTTGGGCATGGTAGTGATTTCCTGATGTTATGTTGCGGTAGGCATTCCCACGCAGATCGTGGGAACGGGCCTTAAACTTGCTTGATGGAAACCAGTGTAGTGATCTTTGCTTGAACCTATTCTGAACAGCTTGTTCATCTCCCGTTCATCAAACCGCTTTTTTAGGCAATGAAGTCTGAAATCCAGTTAAAATCCAAGAAACCCTGACAAACGCTTGTAAAGTCACGGTATTATGATTCACAAAACAATCACCACCTAAAACCAACAAAACCACAATTACCCCAAAGCCCCTGACCCAAAATCACTGACACCTACCAACAACATCGCCAAACTCAGCCCAATAAACCCTCATGATTAAAAAAGCCATTCTTCCCGTTGCCGGTTTAGGCACCCGTTTTCTTCCTGCCAGCAAATCCATTCCCAAGGAAATGGTCACGGTGGTAGACCGCCCTGCCATTGAATACGTCGTTAAGGAAGCGGTTGAAGCGGGGATTGAACAGATTATTCTGGTCACCCATTCCGCCAAGGCCTCTATTGAAAATTATTTCGACCGTAATTTTGAACTTGAAACCACGCTGGAGCAGAAGAAAAAGTTTGATATCCTGAAGGAAATCACAGACATCCTGCCACCCAATGTCAGCGTGATCAGCGTGCGCCAGCCCCAGCCTCTGGGCCTGGGACATGCGATTTTATGCGCCAGGGCCGTCACCGGCAATGAGCCATTTGCCGTGCTGTTACCCGATGTCCTGGTCAAGAACGCGTCGGGCAAGAATGACCTGTCTTTAATGATTGAACGCTTTGGGCAATCTGCGGCCTCGCAGATTATGGTCGAATCGGTACCCGACGATATGGTGGACCAGTACGGGATTGTGGATGTCGCCAGTACTCCTGCCGAAGGGCAAAGCATTGCCATGCAGGGCATTGTTGAAAAACCCCCGGTGGGTTCTGCCCCTTCCAACCTGTCTGTGGTCGGACGCTACATCTTGCCAGCGCGTATTATGCAATTACTGACAGAAACCCCCAAAGGGGCAGGCAATGAAATCCAGCTTACCGATGCAATTGCCCTGCTGCAAAAAGAAGAAACGGTTGAAGCCTATCGCATGAAAGGACAAACCTTTGACTGCGGCAGCAAGCTGGGCTATTTGAAAGCGGTGCTGCATTACGGCGTGGAACACCCAGCCTTGGGCGAAGACTTCAAAAGCCTGATCAAAGAACTGGCTATCTAAGCGCTTAATCACTGACCGGACTAAAACAGGAAGAACCAATGAAAGTGGCTATTTTCGGAAAAACGCTCTACGCCGGGGTGATGGCAGCCCTGCTGGCCGAGTGCGGACATCAGGTGTTTTGGTGTGATGCCAGGCAATATGAGCTGTTCAGGCAGCATTTCCCCGATGAAAGCGTTAACCGCTTGCTGGAAAAGCAGTTTGAAAGCGATTTTCTGGCGTGTAGCGAGTTGTCTGCCCTGCCGCTGGATATCGACGTGTATTTCTTCAGTTTCAGTCCGGCAGAAGAAGCGGCGGGCCAGGCACTGTTGCGGCAACTGGCGCAGCGCACGGTCATTCACCCCAAACTCATGATTAACGCCTCTACCCTGGGCTTGCAGGGCACCAGCCGGCTCAGGCAGGTGTTGCCCGATGATGACTGGATTTATCTTCCCGACATCATTCAGGAAGGCAAGGCGCTGAACAGTTTCTCGCAGGTCACGCAACTGATTGTGGGCTGTACCGATGCGGCCGTACAGAAAAAAGTGCGTGAGTTCTTACGCCCGCTCTTTCCGCGCGAGCAGCAGTATTTGTTCATGCCGGTGCTGGATGCCGAGTTCACCAAGTTAAGCATTTCAGGTATGCTGGCCACCCGCATTAGTTATATGAATGATTTGGCGGTGGTGGCTGAAAAGCTGGGTATTGATATTGCCCATGTACGTCAGGGCATGGCGGCAGACAGCCGCATTGGCGCCGCTTATTTGTACCCCGGTGCCGGGTTTGGGGGAGATAATTTCTCTCACGATATTTTAACCCTGTCCGATGCCGTGTCTGATACCGGGGTAAAAAGCCGACTGCTGGCGCAGGTGTGGGAGATTAACGAGCAGCAAAAAGAATTGCTGTTCAGAAAATTGTGGAATTATTATCATGGCGATCTGGCCGGTAAAACGGTAGCCATCTGGGGCGCCTCGTTCAAAGAGAATACGTCCAATGTGCAGCAATCACCGGTTCATGTCATGCTGAAGGCCTTGTGGGCTCAGGGTGTGACGGTAAAACTGCACGACCCGCAGGCCCTGCCTGAAATCGCGGCCCTTTACGGCCAACGCGATGATTTGGTGTTGTGCAATGATCAATACGAGGCCGTTAAGGGAGCGCATGCCTTGTGTTTGCTGACCGCCTGGAAACAGTACTGGAGCCCCGATTACAAGTATTTGCTTCAGCATATGCAGCATCCCCTGGTGCTGGATGGTCGCAATATTTATGACCCCGAGTATGTCAAGGCGCAGGGCTTTGCCTATATGGGGGTAGGAAGATAATGAGTCACCGTATTCAACGTTTGCCACTTAACGATACCCAATCCGTGCTGGCCGGTTTAACCGAAGCCGGCCAACAGTTCCAGTCGGTTCATTTGAAGGATTTGTTTGCCCAAGATGCAGAACGTTTCACACGTTTTCATGTGCGGTTTGATGAGGTTGTGTATGATTTCAGCAAACACCGCCTTGACCGGAAAGTGCTGAACCGTTTGATTGATTTTGCAAATGCCCAGGATTTATCGGGCTGGATCAAGCGGCTGTTTTCTGAAGAAGCCATTAATTACACCGAGCAGCGCAGTGTGATGCACTGGGCCTTGCGCCTGCCCCAAAATGATGCCAGCCATCCGGCGCTGGCGCAGCAGGTACATGCGCAATTGCAGCGCATGTTTGCCCTGGTTGAAAAGATTCATGCGGGCCAATACCGGGGTGCTACCGGCGAGGTCATCCAGGATGTGGTGAATATTGGCGTGGGCGGCTCAGACCTGGGGCCGTTAATGGCCTCACATGCCCTGGCCGATTTCAGGCAGGCAACGGTGAAGCCGCTCAACATGCATTTCGTCTCCACCATGGACGGCAGCCAGCTGTCTGAACTGCTGCACCGGCTGCGCCCGGAAACCACCCTGTTCATTATTTCTTCCAAGTCGTTCAGCACCATCGACACCCTGTCCAATGCGCAAACCGTGCGTTTGTGGCTGGAAAAAGCCCTGGGGCAGTATACGCAGGTGTTGCGACACCATTTTGTGGGTGTTTCCACCAAACCTGAAAAGATGACGGCCTGGGGCATCGCCCCCGAAAACCAGTTCCTGCTTTGGGATTGGGTGGGCGGACGCTATTCTTTATGGTCGTGCATTGGTTTGCCCATTGCCCTGTCTATTGGCGTGGAAGGCTTCAAGCAGTTTCTGGCCGGTGCACATGCGATTGACCGGCATTTCCAAACCACGCCTTTTGCGCAAAACATTCCCGTGTTAATGGGGCTGATTGGTGCCTGGAACAATAATTTCCTGGATATCCAGACCCATGCCATGCTGCCTTATGATGGCCGGCTGAAGTATTTTTCTTCTTATTTGCAGCAGCTGGAAATGGAGTCGAATGGCAAATCCGTTCAGCGCAACGGCAAAGCGGTCAACCTTGACACCTGCCCGATTATATGGGGCGAAGTCGGCCCCAATGCCCAGCATGCGTTTTACCAGTTGCTGCACCAGGGTACGCATGCCGTCAGCTGCGATTTCATTGCCCCGGTCAAGCGCTATAACGCCAACCAGTTTACCTATGCCGAAAATGCCGAGGCCCTGGTGGCGCAGCACCACCTGGCCCTGTCCAATTGCCTGGCCCAGTCCCGATTGCTGGCATTTGGCAACCAGGCGCTGGGGGCCGATGTGCTGGAATCATTGCCCGCTTACAAGCAATATGAAGGCAACCAGCCCAGCAGCACGATTTTATTAAACGAACTCAACCCGTACAGCCTGGGCATGCTGATCGCGATGTATGAGCATAAGGTATTCGTGCAATCAGTCCTGTGGAACATCAACCCCTTTGACCAATGGGGCGTGGAAAAAGGCAAGGAAATTGCCAACCAGTTGCTACCCTTGCTTAATGGTGAAGGCGGCAGCCTGGACGGCCTGGACGCCTCCACCCGGGGGCTGATTGAGGTTTTGCGGGGGTGAGTGCGGGACACTTTACTGGCTCCCACGCAGGAGCATGGGAACCAGCGGAAAATTCCCCTCTGCGGAGGGGTGGCAGGCGAAGCCTGACGGGGTGGTCGGCCGTCACTTACTGGTTGTACTGGCTCCCACGCTCTGAACTGACCCCAAAAAGTTGGACACCCATTCAACTTTTATGTATGTCGTAATCAGGTTAGATTCGGCGCTTAAAAATATCTTTCTATGATCAGCATGTGCATAACCTAACACGAAAGACTTCATGTGTAATAAGGCATTCAATGCATGCCGGTAATTTTCTTCCCAATTCCCAGGATCCTCTTCTGAAATGTTAACAATCCTCTCGTTTATAGAAGGAAAATTTTCACTCATAAGGCCAAAAAATTCATTCACTTTTCTGGCATGGAATCCAAATTGAAGTAAATCAGCAACGACTACTTATAACAGTTCCCTGCTCGGGTGAGTTAAATCCTAATATCAATTAAGGTCCCAACTAATTGGACGTGGGAGAACACCCTATAATAATTTCAGAGAAGATTTATCTGTTTGGCTTTTTCATAACAGAACGTAAGCCATCAATATGCTCATTAAGATCAGGAGGTATGGCTTGCCGCAATGGATCAAGTATAAAATCAATTCCTTCCCGACGAGCAAGTTTCGCTGCAGGCACAAAATCAGCATCACCTGCCATTAGTATTATCTTATTTACCTGTTTTTTTAGAGCAAGAGAAGCTATATCAAGTCCTATTCGCATATCAACACCCTTTTGACGAACATCTAACTCATAATGGTCATCGGTTAATTGATCAAGATCCAGCTGTTTTTTAGTAATTTGTTCAATTACCCCATGCTTCAGTCGCCAGTTTGCATGTTGTAACTTACCTAATCTAAGTGCCAATTTTCTTTTTTTCTTTAAGCATTCATGCAACTCATTACGAAAAATTGCTTCAGGTGATTTACTAAAATCCATACAGCGCTTTGAAACAGGAAAATGCATTTTTTTATCAACTGGAGGACAGTCATAAAAGAAAATTCGATACAGCGGGTGTTTGACCGTCTTTTCATCCAAATGAATTAAAGCAAATCGGCAGGCCATATCTGCCATACGAGCCGCATTATAGGCATTTTCGGGGTATACACTACGAAATCGCTTAATAAAATAAGCACCGTCAATTAATACAGCAGCTGGCATAATATTGCAGTGACTAAAAAATAGAAAAGCCCAGAGGTTCGGCAACCACTTTATAGTTGTGGCGCTTACTGCTAAGGGCTGGATACCTGAAAGTATAACTGAAAAACATAGAAAAACATAGAAATTTTGATATTTTTTTACATTTCATTTGATATCGCAGAAAAAAGCATCCTCATAAAAAAGAGAAATATAATTTCCTTTTATACAAGAAAAATATATTCTGAGATCTGAACTGACCCCAAAAAGCTGGACACCTCTTCAACTTATTGGGGTCAGTTCAAGAGCGTCGGAATGCATACCTCAAGCGGCCTGATACCCCATCTGCATCAACAAACTATCCGGGACATCCACTCCTTCACTGGTGGCGATCTTTGCCAGGTCATGACGGCGGGCGCCAGGAAGGCGTACGCCATTATCTTCCAGCATCGCCTCAATCAGGCTTTCAAAACGGTCAAAGTAAGTCTGCTGCCCGGCCAGTGCTTCGGGGTCGATCAAGATAAACACTTGCCCCAACCTTGGTTTATTCCCCACATCATCATAAAGAGGGTCGGCCTCAAAACCAAAGCTTGCACCGGTTAAGGCAACACACAACACTTCCACCATCATGGCCAACATGGCCCCCTTTACGCCACCAGCCGCCTGCATGCTGCCTTTAAGGGCTGCCTTGGCATCGTTGGTGGGTTTTCCCTCGCTATCCAGGGCCCAGCCATCAGGAATCGGTTTATTGTCTCTGGCCGCCAAAATCACTTTGCCGCGTGCCACCTGTGATAAAGAAAGGTCGATCATGACCGGCTCAGACTGCATACGCGGAAAAGCGGCTGCAATGGGGTTGGTACCGAATAAGGGCCGTTTACCGCCCCACGCGGGAATCGCAGCCGGTGAATTGCTAAAAGCCAGTCCAATCAAATTTTCCCGGGCGGCAGGTTCAAGATGATAGGCAGCCATACCAAAATGATGACTGTTGGTCACACCGGCTATACAAATACCGGTTTGTTTCGCTTTATTGATGGCTGAAGCAATCGCCAACTCACAGGCGGGGAATGCCAATCCGGTACCGGCATCAATCAATATGGAAGAGGCTTTTTCTCTCAGGATTTCAGGTTCTGCATTTCCGTCGGCACGCCCTGATGACAAATGCAGGGCATAACTGGGCACCCGCGATACGCCATGCGTTGCAATACCATGGGCATCCGCAAACACCAAGGCATTCGCCGTTAATGTGGCCATTGACGCATTCGCCCCCGCGGCCTCCAGGGTTTCGCGTGCCAATTGCGTTAATACAGATAGTGAAACTGTTGTCATACCATTCATCCTTGTTATCATCATTCAGCCAAATGCCCAATCACCTTCTCCGCGATCACGTCCGAAACCCGCTTGTTGGCCTCTTCAGTCAATCCGGCAATATGCGGGGTCAAAAGAAGGTTGGGCATCACGGGAAAACTGTTTCCCGCCTTGACCGGTTCATCCTCAAACACATCCAGCGCGGCGCCACGCAGTTTACCCTGTTTCAGCGCCTCTACCAGGGCCTGCTCATCCACAATGCCACCGCGGGAACTGTTAATGAGAACAGCCTGCGGCTTCATCAATGCGATTCGCCTTTCATTGATTAGATGACGTGTTTCAGGCGTCAAGGGGGTATGCAGGCTCACCACATCACTGTGCTGCAGCAACTCATCCAATGACATGCGTGTTGCCCCAGCTTCACGCCAGACAGGGCTGTCCGCCTCGATTAAAGGATCATAGGCAATAATTTTCATGCCCAGTGCCCTGGCAAGACTGGCGGTTAACCGTCCTATGCTGCCAAAGCCCACCAGTCCCATGGTTCGGCCCGCACATTCCAGGCCATTGCTCAACTGGGTACGAGGCCACTTACCTTCCACTATTTGCTCGCTGGAATGATAAGCGCCCCGTAGCAATATGAAAGCGCTGGCAATCACATACTCAGCCACCGCTTGGGCATTGGCCCCGTAAGCTGGATAAACGGTAATACCTTTTTCTTCACACAACTGAAGATCAATATTATCCAGGCCCACCCCCAACCTTCCCACCACCTTCAGTTGCGGGGCATGCTCCAGCAATTCCCGGTTTACCTGCGTCCTGTTACGTACGATAAGGGCACGGGCATTGGCCAAAGACTGAAAAAGGGTTTCACGTTTATCGACAAGATCCGGGCGGTAATCAACCTGTGCCTGCTCGCGCAGGCAATCCACGGCGGTATCGTCCATAAATTCAGAAATAACAATAAGGTGGCTCATAATAATTATATGCAGTCGTTAATTAACTTTAATATCGGCATCTTTAATGGTTTTGGACAAGGCCTGGATTTGTTCATTCAAATACGTTTTGAACTGATCGGATCCCATTGGGTCTGGAATAAAGCCCAGCTTGACCAACTGCTCGCTGATCGCCCTATCACCGACAACCTTGACAACACGGTCACTGATTTCCTTGACCAAAGCGGGATCAGTGCCTTTGGGCGCCAGCAAGCCGGTAAAGTTGTCCACCTTTAATCCAGGCAAGCCTGCCTCTGCCGTCGTGGGTACATCCGGAACGGCCGGTGCCCGCTGGTCTGATGTCACGGCAATCGCCCGCAATTTACCCTGTTGCACGTATGGCAGGGATTCCGGGTAATTAGAGAAGACCACATCCAGCTGACCACCAATTAAATCCACCATTGATGGTGCACCGCCTTTATAAGGAACGTGCGTCATTTTCGTACCGGTCAGGTCCTGAAACAAGGCCATGGCAATATGGGGAGGTGTTCCGGTACCGCTGCTGCCCACATTCAAGGTTTTCTTTTGGGCCGTATCAATCAGGTCCTGCAGGGTTTTGATAGGGCTATTTTGCGGCACGACCACCATAATTGCCGAAGACGCAATTTTTGCAACGGGGACAAAGTCTTCTTCAACATCATAGCCGGCCTTTTCCCCAAACAGGGTTTTATTAACGGCATGTGTCATGGTAATGGCCAACCAGGTTGTGCCATCCGGTTTTGCACGCGCCGCCTCAGCGGCACCCAGGTTGGCATTGGCGCCGGCTTTATTGCTGACAACAATATTCCAGCCCGTTTTATCGCCAATCCCCTTGGCCATCATGCGTGCAGCAACATCGGTCAAACCACCAGGCGCAAAGGGAACAATATACGTAATATACTGAGCCGGCTTCCAATCGGCGTGTGCCACGGGTGCCGCCAGCCCGCTGGTGGCACAGAAAACTGATAATACTCCAAACTTCAACATCCTTCTTTTTGTTACATTAAAACAATGCTTCATGGGGTGTCTCCTCCACGAGTAGGATTAATGGCCGGTTTGTTTTTTTATTAACCGGCCCTGGAAATCAGGCACTTTCGAATAAGCGAGTCAATACGAATTCACGATGGCCAAGCGCTTCAGCCGCTGTCCAACGGCCATTCGCCGTTTCCAACATGCATTCAAGCAATTTATCGCCCGCCTGATCCAGATTGATTTCACGTTGCAAAAGTCCTGATGTATCCACATCTATATGCTCAGACATGGTTCTGACTGTGCGCGGGTTCGCACAAATTTTAATAACCGGCACAATGGGGTTACCAATCACGTTACCTTGGCCTGTCGGGAAGAAATGCACCACATAGCCTGACGCGGCACATAATGTGACCATTTCAGCAGCGGCTGAGGAGGAGTCCATAAACCAGAGTCCTTTACCGGTGGGCATTTCCGCCTTGTCCAGAACGCCATCCACAATACATTTTTTGCCAATCTTCTGAATATTGCCCAGCGCTTTTTCTTCAATGGTGGTCAAACCGCCGGCAATATTGCCCTTCGTTGGCTGAGACTCGGACAGATCCGAGGTTTTCCAGCGGTTGATCATGTCCTGGTAACGGTTAAACATGAACATGAAGTCTTCACGCACTTTATCATTGGCGCATCGTGCCGCAACGATTTGTTCACCGCCCGTTAATTCAGAGGTTTCGCCAAACACCAGCGTATTGCCGTTGGCGTAGAGCTTGTCAAACGCATCGCCTACCGTCGGATTTGCCCCGCATCCTGACGTCGTATCTGACTCACCGCATTTGGTGGATACCCACAATTCGGAAACCGGGCATTCTTCTCTTCTCAGGCTGGTGGCATAGTGCACAAATTCTTTGGCCTTTTTGGATGCACGCATGATGGTGTCATGATCGCCGTGCATTTCAATGCTGAATCCGGCGACCGGCTTACCGGTGACGGCAATAGCATCCACAATTTTCTTGGTCCAGCCTTCTTCAATACCAATCACGATAACCGCTGCCACGTTCGGGTTACAGCCCGTGCCAATCAGGGTACGGAAATGCAAATCCAGGTCGGCACCAAACTGAAGGCGGCCATAAGGGTGAGGCAAGGCAAGGGTTCCTTTGATATTGTTGGCAACTGCCTCAACTGCCGCATTGGAAATATCATCCACGGGAAGAATGATGACGTGGTTACGGACCCCTACCCGTCCGTTGTCTCTTCTGTAACCATAAAAAGTGGTATTTGAATCAATAATAGCCATTGTAAATTCCTTGTAAATATGTCTATAAAAAATAGAATGAGGTGAACAGCGAAGTCAGTCGGGATTGATTACCAACGCTTGGTTTTGATGTTATGTACATGAGCGTGGTCGCCTGCCTTGATGGGCGCTACTACCTTGCCAATGTCCACGCTGTACTTGAACACCGTGTCACCTTCTTTCATATCTACCAAAGCTACTTTGTGACCAATAGGAATATCTTGTGTGGCCTTGACGGAAATGATTTTGTCTTCTTCCATATTCCAGCAGTTAAGCTCCGTACCCGCCGTTATCCCCTCTACCACGGCAACCGCTACGGTATCTTTTGAATCATGCAATACGGCATGGATCATTGTCTTCTCCTTTAATTTCAATTGAATAAGCAGTTCTTGAATCGACTTACCTTTAGGGTAGATAAAACATTTTTCTGAATTTTTTTATCTACCGTTGAAATAATATTAATCACATTAATCATATAAGTCAACTAAATCATCTATATGAATTTTTGATGTTAGAATTACGCATCTGCCCATAGAACCAATATTCCTTCCGTGATACCATCACTTAAACAAGTTGCATTTTGAGCTATATGAATAAAAAAAATTATTTCGTTCCGGGAACACCGCTATACTTTGCTGTCAAGCAATCATTACTGGCATCACTGGCAAGTGGAGAGTGGGTCAGGGGCGAAGCCATTCCTCCAGAAAACCAGCTTGCAAAGAAATTTGGTGTCTCTATCGGCACACTGCGCAAAGCCGTTGATGAACTGGTCAAGGAACATATTCTGGTCCGTCACCAGGGACGCGGCACATTTGTGGCCACGCAAGAAAGTGACCAGCATTTTTTCAGGTTTTTCCGCATCCAGCGCCGGGACGGCCTCAAGTCCTATCCTGTTACACAGCTTCTGAAATTCCAGAAAAAAAAGGCGTCCAAAGAAATCAGGGAGCAGCTTCAATTAGCCAAAGATGCCTATATTTTTGAGTTTTTCAATTTACTGAGTCTGAATGATGACCTGGTCATGATTGATGAAATCCAGGTTCCCGAGAATCTGTTTTCCTCTCTGACAGAGAAAAGCTTAGCCGAACGCTCAAGCACACTTTATAATTTTTATCAGAATAATTTTGGTGTGAATGTGATTGATACCAAAGAAAAATTAATCACATGCCAAGCCAACAAAGACATTGCCACCTGGCTGCAAGTACCCGAAAATACCGCCCTGCTGCAAATTAACCGTATTGCCTATACGTATAATGAAAAACCGGTAGAGTTGCGACAATCCTATGTCAATACTGAAAAATACGAATATATTGCCAAGGAATGACCTGGTGAGTGAAACGGTTCCCACGCTCTGAACTGAC